>Ga0209172_10001275_pt1 | contig 55328 bp, 49 predicted proteins | sample LarsenN4metaG_FD_184113 | JGI IMG/M metagenome (GOLD analysis project Ga0209172, IMG submission 184113) | Hot spring sediment bacterial and archeal communities from British Columbia, Canada, to study Microbial Dark Matter (Phase II) - Larsen... ...
CAATGCCCCACGCTGCTCCTCGCTCGCCTCAACCGGAGATTTGCCCGCCATGCCCCGCCCCCGCGAATCATCGCAAAGACGGAATCACACCCGCGATTCGTTGGTCAAGCTGGTAGAACCTGCTTAGCCCACGAGCTTTCGGGCGGCGTCGGCCACCCGGGCGGCGGTGATGCCGAAGTGCTGGAAGAGCTTGGCCGCCGGGGCGGAGGCGCCGAAGCCCTCCATGCCGACGAAGACGCCGGCCTCGCCCAGCCATCGCTCCCAGCCGAGCGCGACGGCCGCTTCCACGGCCACGCGCGGGGCGCTGCCCAGCACGGCGTCGCGATAGGCAACGGGCTGGCTCGCGAACAGTTCCCAGCAGGGCATGGACACCACCGCCGCCTCGATGCCGTCGGCGGCGAGGAGCTTGCGCGCCTCCATCGCCACTCCCACCTCCGAGCCGGTGGCGAGGATGGTCACGCCGCGTGCCCTGCCCGGCGTCTCGGCCAGCACGTAGGCGCCGCGCGCGCACAGGTTCTCCTCGGTGTGGGCCGTGCGCAGGTTGGGCACCGGCTGGCGCGTCAGGGCCAGGATCGAAGGCGTGTCGCCCGGCCGCACCGCCAGCTCCCAGCACTCCGCCGTCTCCACGCCGTCGGCGGGGCGCATGACGTTGAGGTTGGGCATCGCCCTGAGGCTCGCCAGGTGCTCGACCGGCTGGTGGGTGGGTCCGTCCTCGCCCAGCCCGATGGAGTCGTGAGTCATCACGTAGATCACCCGCTGGCGCATCAGCGCGGAGAGGCGGATCGCCGGCCGGCAGTAGTCGGAGAACACCAGGAAGGTGCCGCCGTAGGGAATGAGGCCGCCGTGCAGCGCCAATCCGTTCATGACGGCGGCCATGGCGTGCTCGCGCACGCCGTAATGGATGTAGGAGCCGGCGAAGCTGCCCTTCGCCACCACCGGCTGGCCCTTGGCCTTGGTGTTGTTGGAGCCGGTGAGGTCGGCCGAGCCGCCGATCAGGGCGGGCAGCGCGGGCAGGAGGTGCTCGAGGGTGGCCTCCGACCAGCTGCGCGTCGCCTTGGGGGCGGTGGCGGAGGCGGCCGCCTTCTTGGCGGCTGAGATCGCCGCCCCGATGGCGGCAGCGGCGGCGCGCGCGGGGTGCTCGAAGGCCTCGCGCGTGCGCGCATCGAGACCGGCCCAGCGCCTCGCCCATGCCGCGCGCTGGGCCGCCCCGCGCGCTCCGCACGCCCGCCAGGCGGCCAGCACGTCCGCCGGCACCTCGAAGGGGGGGTGGGCCCAGCCCAGCGTCTGGCGCGCGGCGGCGACCTCGTCGGCGCCGAGCGGCGAGCCGTGAGTGGAGGCCTTGCCCTGCTTGGTGGGCGCGCCGTAGCCGATCACCGTCCTGCAGGCGAGCAGCGTCGGCCGGCCGCATGTGCGCGCCCAGGCGATGGCCTGGGCGATGGCCTCCGGGTCGTGACCGTCGACGCGCCGCGTCGCCCAGCCCGACGCCTCGAAGCGCTGCATCTGGTCGTCGGAGACGGCAAGCGAGGTCGGCCCGTCGATGGAGATGCCGTTGTCGTCGAACAGCACGATCAGCCGGCCGAGGCCGAGATGGCCGGCGAGCGAGACGGCCTCGTGGCTGATGCCTTCCATCAGGCAGCCGTCGCCGGCGAGGACGTAGGTGTAGTGGTCGACGATGCCGTCGCCGAGGCGCGCATTGAGCAGCCGCTCGGCCAGCGCCATGCCGACGGCGTTGGCGAGACCCTGGCCCAGCGGGCCGGTGGTGGTCTCGATGCCGGGGGCGTGGCCGTGCTCGGGATGGCCGGCGGTTCTGGAGCCGAGCTGGCGGAAGCTGGCGAGCTCCTCGATGGTCATGCCGGGATAGCCGGTGAGGTAGAGGAGCGCATAGAGCAGCATGGAGCCGTGGCCGGCGGACAGCACGAAGCGGTCGCGGTCGGGCCAGTCGGGGGCGGAGGCGTCGAACTTCAGGAACCGGGTGAAGAGCACGGTGGCGACGTCGGCCATGCCCATGGGCATGCCGGGATGGCCGGATTTGGCCTTCTCCACCGCGTCCATGGCCAGCGCCCTGATGGCATTGGCCATGTCCCTGTGCGCCACGCCGGGCTGCTCGCTCATTCTCACCGCCGGATTCGCCATGCCTGCCCCCGCTGCTCCCGCCGCCCCGATGGCGGCCGTCGCGCGCGCAGGATTAGCCGGCCGCGGCGCCCGCGTCCACCGACCGGGCCGGGATTGCACAGGCGCCGCATTCCGCCGCGGGCGGGAGGCCTCCGGCGCGCCGCCGCGCCTCAGCGATTGCCCGCGATCGGCGCGTACGTGGTCCAGTCGAAGGTGCCCTGGTCGCGCTCCTCGACCGCCTGCTTCCACCCCACCTCGCCCGCGCGCCGCTTGAAATTAAGCCCCTCCCGGGTGTGGCGGGCGATGCCGTCGAGCAGCGTGGCCACCATCTGCGTGGAGGCAAGGCCCATGTTGGCGAGCGCCTGGTTGACCATCAGCTTGTGCATGGCGAGCTGATTCTGCGGCACCGAGGCGATGCGGTGCGCCAGCGCCTCCACCTCCTCGTCGAGCCGCTCGCCGGGCACCGCCTTCAGCACCAGCCCCAGCCGCTCAGCCTCGCGGCCGTCGATCTTGTCGCCGGTGAAGAGCATGCGCTTGGCCCGCTCCGGCCCCAGCCGGTAGAGCCACATGGCGGTGGTGGGGCAGCCCCACACGCGTGCCGGCATGTAGCCGATGCGGGCATCCTCGGCCATCACCACGAGATCGGCGCAGAGGGCGATGTCCGAGCCGCCGGCGACGGCAAAGCCGTGCACCTTGCACACGACCGGGCGCGGCGAGCGGTGCAGGCTCATGAAGGCCTGCGTGTTGCGCATCATGAAGGCGTAGTCCCGCATGGGGTCCCACGGCATGTCCTGGGTGTAGCGGTTGGCGCCCTCGCTCTGGGCGTAGTGCATGAGGTCGTAGCCGGCGCAGAAGGCGCGCCCCGCGCCCGCCAGCACGATGACGTGCACGCCCTGGTCGGCGTCGGCGCGCGCCACCGCGGCCTCGAGCTCGCGGGGAACGTCGTCGTCGATGGCGTTGAGCACCTCGGGACGGTTGAGCGTGATGCGGGCGATGCGCCCGTCCCGCTCGTAGAGAACTTTGGGCATGGGCTTCCCCCTGTGCGGCCGGCTTCCCGGCCGGCGTCGGACGCGGCGCCGCGGCGCCCGGCGGACCCCGCGAGGCGCGGACTAATGGATGTCGGGATGCCGGCACTGGCCGGCGCGGCGCGCACTGCTCCCCGCCCGTCCGCCCAGGTTGCGCGCGGGATCGGAAACGCTGGGCCTCGGCCGCCCGTCAGTTGCCGGCGCGGTGCTCGCGGGTCGCCTCCTCGAAGCGCGACTGCAGAGCCTGGAGAGTGTCGTCCGCCAGCGACTTGCCGATCTTCGTCATCTGCTCGAACTCGGCCTGGTAGTCGGCGTACGCGTTCTGGAAGAACTCGGTGTACACCCCGTACATGTCCTGGACGGACTTGCAGGCGGCGAGCTGCTTGGGCATCGCCAGGTCTTCCTTGAGGCGGCGGTTGACGAAGGCGACCCAGTTCTTGTTGAGCGTCGCCAGCCCGTCGTAGACCTTGCCGTTCATCTGCGCCATCGCCGTAAGCGCCGGGCGGTTCAGCTCCATGAACGCCTCGAAGCTGAAGGGCAGCATGGGCGGAAAGCCGAACTCGGCCCGCCCATTCGTCGATTTGTCAGGCATGAACACAATCCTCCGCTGCTTAACGAGCCCCTTGGCGATTCTACGATTGCGAGGACGAGATGCCATGCTTTTTCAAATCACATTTGGCTGATCGTATGACCGAAAACGAGAAAAGTTGTGGATAACTCGCAAATGAGTGTGTCGAGCATAAACGCGCGATCAAGCGCGAGCTCTGCCGGCCAGAAACTTGTCGAGCTCGGCGCGCGTCGGCAGCCCCGCTCGCGAGCCCAGGCGCGTGCACTTGAGCGCGGCCACGGCCGCGGCCACGCGCGCGCATTCCGATGCGGGATGTCCTTCAGCCACCATCAGGGCGAAGGCACCGTGAAAAGCGTCTCCCGCGCCCGTGGTATCGGCCACGCTCACGCTGAAGCCCGGCACGCGATCGCTCCTTTCTCCCTCGCGCCAGAGATAGCCGTCGCGGCCGAGGGTGACGCCGGCATGCCGCGGCCCCAGCGACTGCACGTGGGCGAGGCGCTGCTCGTCACTGTCGCCGGGAGCGAACTCGCGCAGAGCCGGCGCGCAGAAGATGGCATAGTCCGTGAGCCGCAGCAGGTCGACCAGCGCCTCCCGCGCGCCGAGATCGGCATCGAGAACGGTCGCCACCTTGTCCTTGCGTGCCCGCGCGAACACCGCGCGGAGGCCCTCGAGCCAGCGCACGTCGCCGAGCACCGCATCGGCCTCGCGGACGCGCTCGAGCGGCAGCCAGCTCGTGCCGGAGGGCATGCCGGCGTCGCGCTGGCCGACGATCAGCCGCTCGCCCTTGCCGTCGACGATGATGGCCGAGGTGGACGAACGGGCGCCCTCGAAAGCCTGGACGTAGCGCACGTCGACACGCTCGGCCTTGAGCCCGGAGCGGATGGCGGTGCCGGCGGCATCGTCGCCGGTGCGGCTCCACAGCTCGGCCCGGCCGCCCAGCCGGGCGATGGCGACGGCGGCATTGGCCGCCATGCCCCCGCCCACCTCGATGTGCTCGAGGGCGCGCACCTTGGTGGGCTCGCGCGGGAACGCCTCGATGCGGTAGATGCGGTCGAGCGCTGCGTGCCCGACGCAGATGATGCGTTTGGCCGATGCCATGTCCTGCCCGGCCTCTGTGGCCTGCACTGGCGCCCCATCTCCCCGGCAACGATACTCTGGGGCGCAGGGCGCGCAAAGCCTGAGGGCCGCGGCCGGCGCAGCTGGGTCTCTGAGCGGGCATTGATCCAGCCGCCGCTCCGGGCCGTAGATTTTGCGCAACGGCGCGACGATCAGCTATGGTGCCGCACTCTGTGAGCAGGCGGGCCGGGGGACGGCCCTTTGCCGGGGCAGTCGGCGGCGTCATGGCGGACCTCTTGCGGCGCGTTGCGGAGCAGGCGGATCCGGGGGCATTCCGCGAGCTCTATCAACTCTATGGGCCCCGGGTGAAGGCCTACATGATGCGCCAGGGCGCCGATGCCGCCACGGCCGAGGACCTGGCCCAGGAGACCCTGCTCACGGTATGGCGGCGGGCGGCGCTCTACATGGAGGACAAGGGCAGCGCGGCGACCTGGATCTTCGCCATCGCCCGCAACCTGCGCATCGACCGCCTGCGCCGCGAGACGCCCTGGCAGGAGCTGCCCGAGGGCCGGGCGGAGCCGCCTTCCTGCGAGGCCCTGCCGGACGAGGCTCTGGCGGAGAAGCAGCGCCAGGCGCGGGTGCGCGCGGCGCTCGCCGCCCTGCCGCCCGAGCAGCACGAGGTGGTGGCCCTGGCCTATCTGGAGGGCCTCTCCCACGGCGAGATCGCGCGGCGCCTGAGGCTGCCGCTCGGCACCGTCAAGTCGCGCATGCGCATCGCCTATCAGAAGATCCGGGCGGGGCTCGAGGATCTCAAATGACGATCACGCATCACCTCGACGGCGCCACGCTCATGAGCTTCGCGGCCGGCGCCCTGCCGGCGGCGCTGGCGGCGGTCGCGGCCGCGCACGTCGCCATGTGCCCGCGCTGCCGCCGCGACGTGGCCGATCTTGAGCAGGTCGGTGCGGCCCTGATGGCGGATCTGGCGCCGGTGGGCCTGGAGCGGGCGCCGGTGCCGGCCCCCTCCGTGCCCTCCGCGCCGCTCGGCGGCCGCCCCGGCGCCCGCGGCGGCGAGACCGGCGACATCCCCCATCCGATCGCCCCGCTCCTCCCCCGCGGCCTCGACGCGGTATCCTGGCGCTGGCTCGGGCCCGGCGTATGGGACCATCTGCTGCCGGTCGACGGCAGGGGCAAGCTGCGGCTGCTCAGGGCGGCGCCCGGCCGCAGCGTGCCCGAACACCGCCATGGCGGAGCCGAGCTCACGCTGGTGCTGCGCGGCGCCTTCCGTGACGAGCTCGGCATCTACCGCCGCGGCGACGTCTCCGAGCTCGACGAGAGCATCTCCCATCGGCCCGTGACCGAGCCCGGCTCGGACTGCATCTGCCTTGTCGCCAGCGAAGGGCCCGAGGAGTTCCGCGGGCTCCTGGCGCGCCACTGGCAGCGCCTGCGGGGCATCTGAGGAGCGCGGCGATGGCTCTGCCCTGGCGCACCGCCTGGATCACCGGGGCGAGCAGCGGCATCGGCCGCGAGCTGGCGCTGACGCTCGCCGGCCGCGGCGTCAAGGTGGCGGCCTCGGCCCGCTCGGCCGAGGCGCTGGCCGAGCTCGCCCGCGCCCGGCCCGGCATCGCGCCGCTCCCCCTCGACGTGCGCGATCTCGGCGCCATGCTGGAGGCGGCCCGCAGCATCGCCGGCACGCTCGGGCCTGTCGACCTCGCCGTGTTCTGCGCCGGCATCTGGGAGGCGATGTCGGCGCACAACTTCTCGGCTGCCAGGGCAGCGCACTCGATGGCGGTCAACTACCAGGGCGTGGTCAACGGCATCGAGGCGGTGCTGCCGGCGATGCTGGAGCGGGGGGAGGGCCATATCGCCGCGGTGGGCTCCATCGCCGGCTATCGCGGCCTGCCGCGCGGCCTCGCCTACGGCCCGGGCAAGGCGGCGCTGATCAATCTGGCGGAGGGGCTGCGCAACGACCTCGCCGCGCGCGGCGTCCGCCTCACCATCGTCAACCCCGGCTACGTGGCGACGCCGATGACGGCGGGCAACAAGTTCCCCATGCCGTTCATCGTTCCGGTCGAGGCGGCGGCGCACCGGATCATCCGCGGCCTCGAGCGCGGCAAGTACGAGATCGCCTTCCCGCTGCCGCTGGTGGCCGCCACCAAGCTCGGCCGGCTGCTGCCGAACCGGCTCTACTTCTGGTACGCGCGGACGTTCCTGGCGCCGCCGCCGCGGAAAACTGGGGCCAGTGGGCAATAGCAATAGCCGGCCGGAGCAGATCCCGGCGCCCACCGACTTCCGGTTCCTATTGCCTACTGCCTATTGCCTGCCTTGGCGACGCGGTCGAGCGCCATCAGCTCGCGCATGAGGCCCTCGAAGTCGCGCAGCGGCACCATGTTGGGCCCGTCGGAGGGCGCATGGTCCGGGTCCTGGTGCGTCTCGATGAAGAGGCCGGCCACGCCCACCGCCACCGCCGCACGGGCCAGCACCGGCACGAAGCGGCGCTCCCCGCCCGAGGCCGTGCCCCGGCCCCCCGGCTGCTGCACGGCATGGGTGGCGTCGAAGATCACCGGGCAGCCGATCTCGGCCATGATCGGCAGCGCGCGCATGTCCACCACCAGCGTGTTGTAGCCGAAGGAGGCGCCGCGCTCCGTCACCAGGACGTTGGGGTTGCCGCTGCCGGTGATCTTGGCGACCACGTTGCTCATGTCCCAGGGTGCCAGGAACTGCCCCTTCTTGACCTTGACCGGGCGGCCGGTGCGCGCCGCCGCCACCAGCAGGTCGGTCTGGCGGCACAGGAAGGCCGGGATCTGCAGCACGTCCACCACCTCGGCCACGCGTGCGCACTGGGCCGCCTCGTGCACGTCGGTGACGACGGGCAGGCCCAAGCTCTCCCGGATCTCGGCGAAGACCGCAAGCGACGCGTCGAGGCCGAGGCCGCGCCGGCCCGACAGGCTCGTGCGGTTGGCCTTGTCGAAGGAGGTCTTGTAGACGAGGCCAATGCCGAGCCGGCCCGCGATCTCCTTGAGTGCGGACGCCATCTCCAGCGCGTGCCCGCGGCTCTCCATCTGGCAGGGGCCGGCGAACACGGCTATCGGCCGGTCGTTGGCGAGCCTGACGGCGCCGACGGCGACCTCGCGATTGGGCGTTACCGAGTCGGTCATGGCACCTTATAGCACGCCCGTCCCGGCGCCCCGCGCAAGGCCCGCGCGCTAGGGTGTCTCACCGCCGAGCCGGCCTTCGCGGCGCATCTGCTCCCACCAGGCGGCCGAGCCGAACGGCAGCTTGTCGACGAGCTGCTCGCGATAGCCCTCGCCGCGGGCGGAGGCGGCCGCGCGCGCCTGCGGCTGCTGCTCCGGGGCGGCCCGGCTCGCCGCCTGCGCGTGGGGCCTCTCGGGCCTTGCCCGCGGCTCGGCGAGGGCGGGCGCAGCCGCTGCGGCAGTCATGGTCAGCGCGGCGAGAAGCGCGCAGGCAGCTCTCGGCATCACGGTTCACCCCTGCAGCGAGCGGGCGACGGCCCGCAGCCCCACGATAGTCGCGCCGGGCCGCCGCCGGGATCAAAAATAGGCGATGAGCCGGCCGCAGGCGGCAACCGACAGCCAGATCGCCAGCGACAGGGCCGCGGCGAGCCGCACGCGCGCTGGCATGGGCGCCCCGGGAGCGCCCTCCGCCAGCGCGGCCGCGAGCGGGCGCGCGACCGCCAGCGCGTTGACGATGCCGAGGGCGATCAGCCCGGCCTTGATCTGGAACACCGGGTTCATCGCCACGTGGCTGGCCTCGGCCGTGAACAGCACCGAGCCGGTGAGGATCATCAGCGCGAGGCCCGCCGCGGCCACGCGCCGAGCCGGCCGCACGATGGCCGCGGCCGGCGCCGCCGCGAACGCGCCGAGCAGGCGCGCGTCCATGGCCGCCAGCCCGCCTGCGAACAGGGTGAGGGCCAGGATGTGGCCGACGTTGGCGGTCGGATAGATCCAGGTCGACTGCCGGATCGCGGCGCCCAGCCCCGACTGCTCGAGGGCCACGAGGACCTGCGGCGCGTCGGCCAGCATCAGCGCATCTCGACCGTCTTGCCGTCGATGGTGATGCGCTCGGCGCGCATCTCGTCCTTCTCCACGGTCGAGGGATAGCCGTAGGCCGTCACCGTCTTGCCCACGGCCACGAGGTCGGGCGTGGCCCCGCGGCTTTGCATGCGCGACACGGGCGCCAGCGTCACCGTCCACACCCGGTCGGCCGCCTTGACGGTGATGAGCGCGTGCGGGTTCTCGTATTTCAGCGTCTCGATCGGCCCGGTCACGGTGATCGGCTTGGCGGCGTCGTAGCTGCCCCAGCCGTGGTGGGCGAGCACGCCGGCCGGCAAGGCCATGAGCGCGGCAGCGGCGGCGAGCGAAAGTGCACGCGGCATTTTGAACCTCCTTGCGATCGCACCGCCCCCAGAGGTGGGTGCAGGGTCTGCGAAGTGCAATCGGCAGGCCCCAGCCCCGAGCCGATGCCGCCGCTAGCGCCTGGGCCCCTTGCGCACCGGCTTTGCGCCCTTGCCCGCCAGCGCCTCGTAGCGCGGCAGGTGGTCGTTGACCTCGAACCAGGGCACCTGCTCGGCCACGTGGGCATGCCCGGTCGGCGGCCACTGCGAGGGATCGGCGAGCGTGCCGTGGAAGAGATGCACCTCGCCCGGCCAGCGCGCACCGGCATAGGCCATGGGCGAGCCGCAGGTGGCGCAGAAGTAGCGCTTAACGCCGGGCGAGGACTCGTAGTAGGTGGGCTCGCCCTTGAGGTAGCTGAACTGCTCCAGCCGCACGCCGATATAGGTGGCCACCGGCGACGACACGGCCCGCCGGCAGCTCTCGCAGTGGCAGTGCATCACCCATCTCGGCTCGCCGGTGAACTCGTACTCGATGGCGCGGCACTGGCAGTGCCCGCGGGTGACGGGCTCGGCCTTGGCGGCGGGGCCCCTGGTGGTGGTCATGGGGAAGGTCCCTGTTGGCGGAACGCGCTCGTTGCGCTCGAGCCCGCGACTCTAGCCGCCCCCGCACCCCGAGCGCCAGCCCATGCGTGCCGGCCGCCGGCCCGCCGCACACCCGACGGCGAAAGGGGCGGCCGGAGGGCCGCCCCTTCGCTCAGCTCGGCCTCGATCCGCCCGCTCTAGCGCGAGGGAGCCGGGAAATAGTAGTTGGCCGCGAACGAGTAGGGCGGGAACATGAACCGCTTGGCCGGCACCACCTTGGCGGCGTAGGCCTTCTGGCTCTCGTAGACCTTCTTGAAGAAGGGGTTGACGGCCATCTCCTCCTTGGCGATGGCGTCCCACGCCTTGAAGAACTCGGTGAGGATCTCGGGCGGGGTGCGCAGGATCTGCGTGCCGTGCTTGGTCTGCATCTCCTCGATGGCGTCGGCGTTCTGCTTCTGCCACTTCACCCACCAGCGCACGAAGGTCTCGGTCGTGGCCGAGCGGATCGCCTCCTGCTGCTGCGGGGTGAGGCCGTCCCACACCTCCTTGTTGATGATCAGCTCGCCGATCGAGGCGTTCTCGTGCATGCCGGGCGTGTAGTGGTACTTCCACACCTGGGGCAGGCCGAGGCGCAGGTCCTCGATGCCGCCGACCCACTCCGCGCAGTCGATCACGCCGCGCTCGGCCGCAGGCACGATCTCGCCGCCCGGCATGTTGACCGTGTTCATGCCCATCTTCTTGTAGATCTCGGCGACGATGCCGGTCTGGCGGCACTTCATGCCCTTGAAGTCGTCGACGCTCTGGATGGGCTTCCTGAACCAGCCCAGGGCCTGCGGGCTGGCCGGCAGGATCGGGAACACGACGAGGTTGAGCTTGAGCTCCTTCTGGTAGAACTCCCACCACATGTCGAGCCCGCCCGCCTCGTAGAGCCAGCCGAGGAAGTCCATGTGGTCCATGCCGACGATGCCCGCCGGCGTGTTGGAGAAGAGGGTGGCGGCCTTGTTCTTGCCGACCCAGTAGTAGGAGATGCCGTGGCCGCCATCGATCACCTTCTTGCTGGCGGCATCGAGGATCTCGAAGGGCGGCACGATCTGCCCCGCCGCGTGCACGCTGATCTTGAGCGTGCCGCCGGTGAGCTTGTCCACGCGCTCGGCGAAGTAGGAGAAGTTGTCCTGCAGCGTCAGGCTCGCCGGCCAGGTCGACTGCATCTTGAGGGTCTTGGTCTGCGCCGCCGCGGGCAGGGCCCATGCGACCGCGCCGGCCACGGTGGCGGCCGCCACCGCCCTGCGGAGCGCGCCAGCCTTGCGTGCGCCGCGAGCTGTCGGAACTCGGAGTTTCATGCTTGCTACTCCCTTCGGATCGTAAGATAGGACGTGTTTCTGATTGGCCGGCCCGCGTCCCCCTGAGGGCTCGACGCCGTGCTCGACGCGCTCCATCGCGGGCCCTGTCGGCGCTCGGCCCGCCCACCTCCGGGAGGCGGCCTCGCGCCCGCAGCACCGCGATCTTAGCCTAACCGGCGCGCGGCGGGCCAGTTGCCCCTCGGCCGGAGGCCATGGCCCCCAGGGCGAGCAGGCCCGTCCCCACCCCCGCAGCCTCGCTTGCGCCCGCCTGTCGCACCCCGCGCCTCCTGTGCCCCGGGCTCCGCTCGCACTCACTTTTTACCGGCCGTCTTGCCGGTGGATAGTTGTGCCGACGGGGCGAAAACGCTTGTATTCTTGGGGCCCGAGATATGCTACGCGGCTTGTTGTCGTTCTGGAGAGGGACACGCTCATGGCCACCAACTCGACGTCAACATCTTCCTCCGCAGCGCCCGCCAAGGTCGAGACCGTAACGCTGCGCCAGATCGCCGAGACCCTGTCGGAATCGCACGAGCTGCCCAAGAAGCAGGTCATGTCGATGCTGGAAGACATGGTCGAGACGGTTACCAAGCACCTGAAGCGCGGCGCGCGCATCCGCATCGGCGGGCTCGGCATTCTGCAGGTGCGCAAACGGCCGGCACGCATGGGCCGCAATCCGGCGACCGGCGAGCAGATCAAGATCAAGGCGAGCAAGAAGGTGGCGTTCCGCGCCGCCAAGGAGCTCAAGGAATCCGTCTAGCCTTCAGCGCTCGCCTCCGCGACCGTCCGGCCAGGGCCGCCGGCCCTCGCCGACGTCGCGCCGGCATGCGGCCCGCCGGGGCTTGGCCCTGAACTTGCACAAGCCCGTCCGACCGTCCCACAGGCGGACCCGAGGCCCGAGTTGCAGGTAAGCCCGAACCAGCACCAGCGCCGGATCGTTCTCCCGATCCGGATGCGGCAGTCGTGCTGCATCTGGGGTGGGCCGCCGGCCGGGTGGAGGCTGGCAGCGGCGCTGCCAGCCGTTCGAGCGCACAGGAGAGCGGAACGATGCGCGTGGCAATGATCGGCGCCGGCTACGTGGGCCTGGTGTCGGGGGCCTGCTTCGCCGAGTTCGGCCACGTCGTGACGTGCGTCGACAACAACCCGGACCGGATCGCCGCACTCGCGCGCGGGAAGATGCCGATCTACGAGCCCGGCCTCGCCGAGCTCGTGGCCAAGAACGTGCGCGAGCAGCGCCTCTCCTTCACCACCGATCTGGCCGCTGCCGCGCGCCCCGCCGACGCCGTCTTCATCGCGGTCGGCACGCCCTCGCGCCGCGGCGACGGCCACGCCGATCTCACCTACGTCTACCGCGCCGCCCGCGAGATCGCCGCCGTGATCGAGGGGTACAAGGCGATTGTGACCAAGTCGACCGTGCCGGTCGGCACCGGCGACGAGGTCGCCCGCATCATCGCAGAGGCGCGGCCGGGCCTCGGCTTCGCGGTCGTGTCCAATCCGGAGTTCCTCCGCGAGGGCGCTGCCATCGAGGATTTCAAGCGCCCGGACCGCATCGTCATCGGCACCGATGACGAGCGCGCGCGCCGGCTCATGGCCGAACTCTACCGCCCGCTCTATCTCAACCAGGCGCCTATAATGTTCACGAGCCGGCGAACGGCGGAGCTCATCAAGTATGCCGCCAATGCCTTCCTCGCCACCAAGATCACCTTCATCAACGAGATGGCCGACCTGTGCGAAAGGACGGGCGCGGACGTGCAGGAGGTGGCGCGCGGCATCGGGCTCGACAACCGCATCGGGCCCAAGTTCCTCAATGCTGGGCCCGGCTACGGGGGCTCGTGCTTTCCCAAGGACACCATGGCGTTGCTCAAGACCGGCCACGACTTCGGCGCGCCGAGCCGCATCGTGGAGACGGTGGTGGCGGTCAACGGCCAGCGCAAGCGCGCCATGGCGCGCAAGGTGATGGAAGCGTGCGGCGGCGCCATCCGCGGCAAGACCGTGGCGGTGCTGGGGCTGACCTTCAAGCCCAACACCGACGACATGCGCGATGCGCCCTCGATCGACGTGATCACCGCCCTTCAGGACGCGGGCGCCAGGGTGCGCGCCTACGACCCGGAGGGCATGGAGCAGGCCCGCACCGTGCTGTCGGACGTGGAGTACGCCGGCGACGCCTACGGCTGCATCGCCGGCGCCGACGCCCTGCTCATCGTCACGGAATGGGATAGCTTCCGCGCCCTCGACCTCGAGCGGGTCAAGGGGCTGCTCAGGCGGCCGGTGGTGGTCGACCTGCGCAACATCTACCGCCCGGAGGAGATGGCCCGCATGGGCTTCACCTACGTGAGCGTGGGCCGCGCCAGGGTCGGCACGCCGAGGGCGGGCAGGCGGCCCGCGCCGCGGCACAATGGCGGCGACGTGACCGCGCAAGCCGGCGAGACGGCGGTGCTGCCGCCCCTCGGCGCCGCCTGAGATCCACCCCCTGCACGGAGCCGCGTCGGCGGCTGCGCGGGCGGGGGCGGCACGCGTGGAACCTTTGACAGGCCGCCGTGTTGGCGAGACGAGAGGCGCGCGCCCGCCGGCGCGCGGGCCGCCGCTTTCGCCAGCAGGAGAGTGCAATGCCCGAGCTCGTGCGAGACATCATGACCCCCAACGTGCTGGTCCTCAATCCGCGCGACACGATCGTGCGCGCTGCCGCGCTGATGCGCGACCAGGACATCGGCGCCCTGCCCGTCGGCGACAACGACCGGCTGGTCGGCATGCTGACCGACCGCGACATCGTGAAGCGCACGACCGCGACGGGGCTCGCCCCCCAGGAAGCGCGCGTCGGCGACGCCATGTCCCAGGGCGTCCTCTACTGCTTCGAGGACGACACCTGCGAGGACGTGGCGGCCAGCATGGCGGCCAACCAGGTGCGCCGCCTGCCGGTGGTGAACCGCAACAAGCGGCTGGTCGGCATCGTGTCGCTGGGCGATCTCGCCAACAAGGGCGCGGAGGCCTCGGCGGCGGAGGCGCTGGCTGAGATCTCCCGCCCGCTCGACGGCAGCGCACCCCGCCAGGTCCCCTTCTGACCCAGCGGGCGGGCGCGCGTCAGGTCCGGGCCCGCGGCGGCAGGGCCACCCCCTTCTCGGCGCGCAGCGCGCGCACTGCCCAGAAGCTTGCGAGCCCGGCGAAGGCGCCGGCAATGCCGAGCGAGAAGGAGGCCACATAGCCCCCGGTCAGCTCGTAGAGCAGGCCCGAGGCCCACGAGCCCACCGCCGCCCCCAGGCCGGCGGCAATCGACAGCGTGCCGTAGATCGCCCCGACCCCGCGCCCCGCGAACAGGACCGCCGTCATGGCAACGATGATGGGCCCGCGCGCGCCCTGCACCAGGCCGAAGAACACCACGAAGGCATAGACCAGGGCGAGCGAGGGCCAGGGTGTCACCAGGATCAGGGCGCCGATGCCGGCGATGGTCGAGATGTAGGTCAAGGTGGCGGTCTGGCGGCGGCCGAAGCGGTCGGACAGCCAGCCGACGCCGACGATGCCCATCACCGACAGCACGCCGGTAAAGCCGAAGGCGGTGGCGGCCGCGAGCGGATCGAAGCCGCGCTCGATCAGGTACGCCACGGAATGGGGCAGGACGCTCGATGCGGCCACCGAGGTGAAGAGGTAGGCCGCGAAGAGCCCCCAGAAGGCGCTGGTGGCAAGCGCCCCCGACACCGTCCAGGAGGGGGCGCCGCCGTCTCCCGCATCGCGCCGCAGCGCCTGCCATCGGGGCGAGCCGGCGGACATGCGCTCGAGCGGCAGCAGCATGGCCGGCGGCAGGGCGCACAGCACGCCCGCGCCCAGCAGCCAGTGGGTGGTGCGCCAGTCGTAGATGGTGAGGAGATGCTGCGTGAGCGGCGGCAGCACAAGAATGCCGGCGCCGATGGCCGCGTAGGGCAGCGAGATGATCGCGCCGATGCCGGTGCTGAACCACCGCGTGAGCAGGCCGGAGGCGACGATCATGCCGAGCGAGGCCGCGCCGAGCCCGCCCAGGAGACCCACCCCCAGCAGATAATGCCACAGCTCTCTCGCCGCCCCCGCCAGCAGGTAGCCGCCGCCCAGGCTCGCCAGCCCGAGGCCGTAGGTGACGCGCGCGCCGAGGCGGTCGACGAGCTGGCCGGCGAAGGGCGCGGCGATGCCGTAGGCCAACATGTAGATCGAGTAGGCGAGGGTGATGTCGGCGCGGGACACGCCGAGGCCCTTCTGCACGGGCAGCAGGAACACGGCGAAGGTCTCGACCACGCCGCGGCCGATGAAGTTCATGGCGAAGGTGAGGCCGACGAGCGTGGCGAGGAAGGCCCGGCTGGGCTCGCCGCCCGTGCGGTGGTCGGTGGTGGCCACGCGCTCGGCTTCCCGCCTCCAGGCCGGCTCAGATGCGCCGGAACTTGGCCATCGCCGCGCTGAACGTCAGCCCCTTGCGCAACTCGGCGGCGGCGAGCTCGTCGTCCCGGGCGTAGCCCAGGGCGAGCTCGGCCACCTTGGGCGCGTGCTCGGCGGGGATGCACACCACGCCCGAGCCGTCGCCCACCATCACGTCGCCGGCGCGCACGCGCACGCCTGCGCAGCTGATCGGCTCGCCGACCCCGGTCACCGCCAGGCGCGTGCGGCCGGTGAGCGGCGTCATATGGCGCGCGAACACGGGCAGCCCCAGCTCGAGCATCTCCTCCTGGTCGCGCACACCCCCATCCACCACCACGCCGGCGATGCCGCGCAGCTTGGCGGCCAGCGTCGCCAGCCCGCCGAAGGTGGAGACGCACCGCCCGCCGTTGTCGATGACCAGCACGTCGCCGGGCCCGGCGGCGTCGATCACGCGCCCGACCGAGAAGTCCTCCGACGTGAAGTCGCCGCGCCGGCCGGTGATCTCGCGCACGGTCATCGCGAGCCCCACGCAGCGGGTGCCGGGCACCCTGGGGACGAGGCCCGTCAGCACGCCCTCGAAGCCCACGTCGTCGAGCGCGTTGGCGATGGTGGGGGTGGCGAGCCGGGCGAGCTTTTCCAGCACCTCTTGCGCGACGCTCATCGGTCTTCTCCGCTCCCGCCCCGCGCGGCCGGGCTATGCGCCGCGCCGGGGAAGTCGTATCGTTCCGGCGTCCAATTCACAACCGACGGCGAAGCATGGCTGCGCCCCGCCCCCCCGTCTTCCTTCTCCCGATCCTGCTCATGCCCGCCGGCGCGCTCCCCGCCTCGGCCGCCACCTGCGCCGACCAGCCGGTGGCCGCGCGCGGCGAGCCCTCGCGCTATGAGGCCCTGGCCAAAGCCAGCGCCCGCGGCAACTGGCGCGCCAAGGTGCGTGCCCTGCCGACGCTGGGAGCCGCCTATGCCAATTTCAACAAGGCCCTGGGCGCCGACTACCGGTGCAGCGAGGACGCCGGCCAGCACGTATGCACTGCCGTGGGCCATCCCTGCCGGGACTGACGGCGGCTCAGCGCGCACCGAGCCGGCGCAGCCGCTGCTCGGCCTCGGGCGCGCCCAGCTCCCGGGCGCGCTCGTACCATCTGCGGGCGGCCTCGACGTCGGGCTGCAGGCCGAGCACCTTGAGCTTGGTCAGCTCGTCGGGGTCGAAGGTGGAGGCCACCGCCACCGCGCTCTGTGCCAGCCCCGCCTCCGCCGCCCGTTCGAAGAACTTGCGTGCGGCATAGACGTTGCCGCGCTCGAGCTGCTCCATGCCCTTGGCGTGCAGCGCCAGCGCCCGCTCGCGCTCGGCGGGGTCGAGCTTCGGCGCGGCGAGCCCCAGCGAGACGCTGGAGCGCGCCTGGGGCGCCGGCGGAGCGGCTTGGCCCGGCCCTGCCTTGGCCGCCGCCACGCGCAGCGACGTGCGGGCCTCGGCCAGCACCAGCCCGTCCACGCTGACGAGGCTGATGGCGACGTCGGCCCGCCCCTCGAGCCCGGCGGGGAGGACGATGGCGAGCGTCGGCAGGGCGGCGAGCGGCACGGCCCACGCCCCCGGCGCGATGGCGTGACCCTCAGTCAGGGCGGCCGCCGGCGGCAGGCCGCGGATGCGGATGAAGCTGTTCTTGGCGATGGCCTCCGGCGGACCGACCTCGATCGGGAACGCGAGCTTGGAGGCGGCCTCGGCCTGCGTCACCGGCGCCACCTTGATGGTGGGGGCGGGGGGCCGCTGCGCGACGGCGGGGCGAACGCCGGAGCCATCGCCAGGGTGGCCGGCCAGCCAGCCTGCGGCCAGCACCCCCGCCCACAGCAGCCTGCCGGCGAAGCGCGCAGCGCCTCCCCCGGCGGTCCGCGAACGCACCACCCGCCCCCGCCATCCGCTCGCGTGCTCACACGCCGTCCGCAGCGCTCGCCTCCCCACCTGGTCCCCCCGAGCCGGCCCTGTGCGGGCCCTCACTGCTTGCCTTGCCGCTTGCTCCACTCCAGGAACATCCGGAACAGCCGTTCCTGCTCGGCCGGGTCGTTGGGCGCGGCGCGCGCCGCCTGCGTGCGCGCCAGCGCCGGGTCGACCTTGGGCTGCGATGCCATCCTGTCGAGAATCTCCTGGGCGGGCGGGAAGCGGGTCCAGCCCGGGATCGTGCCCGCCAGGTTCACCTGCTTCCAGCCGGGCTGATAGGGCGGCTCGCGCAGACGATCGAAGCGGTCCAGGAGATACTCCACGAAGCGCACGCAGCGCCGGTAGCGGTCGGTATCCTTGCCCCAGTTGTAGACGGCCAGGAGAGCCTGCACCGAGATGGTCTCCACGGTCTGGCCCTCGGGGATCAGGTTGGGGTAGTCGGCGTGCCTGAGCTCGGCCGGCGTGTAGTAGTCCTGGAACTTCTCGGTGTACGCGACGGGCAGCAGATGGTAGCCGGGCTCCGGCTTGAGCTGGACGAACAGGCTGTTGGGCTTGCCCACCACGTGCACGAGGCCGTGGAGCTCGCCCTTGCGCATCGCCTCGACGGCGAGCGAGTTGTTCATGAACACCTTCTCGACCTTCACGCCCAGCCGCTCGAAGACGATGTTGCCGGTGTAGTTGGCGGCGCTGCCGACGGTGTTGAAGCCCACCTTCTTGCCCGCCAAGTCCTGGATGGTCTTGATCTCGGGCCGCACGAACAGGTGGAACTCGCCCTGGAACATGGGGATCACGTAGTTGACGCGCCGCTCGATCCCGGGAATGCGGTCCACGTTCTTGAAGTGATCGAGGACGTCGGCGTAGGTAATGGCGAAGTCCACGCCCTTGAGGTAGACGAGGTCGGTGACGTTGCCGACCGCGCCATAGGTGATGATCGGCAGCACGCGCAGATTGTCGCCATCGTCGAGGGCCTTGCCGAGGTCGGCCGCGTACCTGGAGAAGGTGCCCTCCAGAAGGCCCCCGGCCACGCCCACCGTCCAGTTGTTGATGCGCGCGGCACGCGCGTTCTCGTCCTCGGTGATGGGCTTGTTGGGGAGCGGCAGGGCGCGCTTTGGCGCCGGCACCGTCTGCGCCACGGCCGGCCCCGGGGCCTGCGCTGCGGCCTGGCCAGGCAGCCCCCACAGGCCCTGGACGGCAAGAAGGCAGCAGGCTGAAGCTCTAGACCAATGCATGGGCTCGACCTCCCTCTCCGGCCCGGACCTTCCCGCAGGGCCCCGTCGGGGCGCTGCAGGCCTCCACCGTTTGGGAGCAACTCCTGGCCCACCGCTCGCCGGGCCGCTCCAGGGCGGGGATCATAGGCCGCTATGTCGGCCGTTTTCAACCCTTTGGCGGGCCCCCGCATCGCCCCTTTGCGCTCGTGGCCCTGGGTCCCGGATATTTCGCTTCGCGAAATTCCGGGATGACAGGGAACGGCGCGCGAAAGTCCGGGGTGACAGCGGCGGGCGAGAAGTCCGAGATGACAGCGGCTCGCGAAAACTCCCATGGAGGGAGACGGAAATTAACCGTAACCGGAGTAATCCCACAGGCCCCAGGGTGTGCTATGATGCGTGCACCTCGGTACCGGGAAGCGGCCCAACTGCAGGGGCGGCTTCCAGAGGCGGCCGGGGGCCTGCGCAATGGTCTGGCCCGGGCTGTCATGCCCGGGCACCTGGGCCCATGGTGATCGGATCGGTCAAGCGGGTTCCACGCGCGGGCGCGGGGCGTGAGAGCCGACTCTCAGGCCTTACAAATACGGTCCGGCGGCTAGACGCCCCGCACCTCCATCTCCCAGCAAACCCTCGGGGTTCCGGCCCGCGAGGCAATCGGCGCTTGCGCCGTCCGAAGGCCCGGCAGCCGACGGGCGCACGCCGAGGCCGTCCGGAATGCTGCCCGGCGCCGGCAGGGGCCCGCAGCTCAGAACAGGCCCTCGATCTGGCCCCTGTCGTTGAGGCGGATGGAGTTCGCCGCCGGCACCTTGGGCAGGCCCGGCATGGTCATGATCTCGCCGGTGATGGCGACGATGAACTCCGCACCGGCGGAGAGCCGCAGCTCGCGGATCGGCACCACGTGGCCGGTTGGCGCCCCCTTGCGGTTGGGGTCGGTGGAGAAGGAGTACTGCGTCTTGGCCATGCACACCGGCAGATTGCCGTAGCCCCCCGCCTGCAGCTCCTTGAAGCGCGCCTCGACCGCCGCGTCGCAGGAGATGTCGGCGGCGCGGTAGATCTCGGTGGCGATGGTCCTGACCTTGTCGCGCAGCGGCATGTCGTCGGGATAGAGCGGCTTGAAGCGGGCCTGGCCGCTGTCGGCGAGGTCGACCACCTGCCGTGCGAGGCCCTCGATGCCCTTGCCGCCGTCGGCCCAGTGCGTGCACACGAAGGCCTTGGCGCCCGCGCTCTCGGCCGCCTTGGCGATCTCGGCCAGCTCGCGGTCGGTGTCGGTGATGAAGCGGTTGATGGCGACCACCGGCGGCACCCCGAACTTGCGCACGTTCTCGAGGTGGCGGGTGAGGTTCTCGCAGCCCTTGGCCACGGCGGCGACGTTCTCGGCCTTGAGGTCGTCCTTGCCGACGCCCCCGTGCATCTTGATGGCGCGCACGGTGGCGACGATGACGGCGGCGGCCGGGGCGAGGCCCGCCTTGCGGCACTTGATGTCGAAGAACTTCTCCGCGCCCAGGTCGGCGCCAAAGCCCGCCTCGGTGACCACGTAGTCGCACAGCTTGAGCGCGGTCTTGGTGGCCAGCACCGAGTTGCAGCCGTGAGCGATGTTGGCGAACGGGCCGCCGTGGATGAAGACGGGATTGTTCTCCAGCGTCTGCACCAGGTTCGGCATCAGCGCGTCCTTCAAGAGCACGGTCATGGCCCCGTCGCCCTTGAGGTCGGCGGCCTTGACCGGCTTGCGGTCGCGCGTGTAGCCGACGACGATGTTGCCGAGCCGGCGCTCGAGGTCCTCGAGGTCCATGGCCAGGCACAGGATCGCCATCACCTCGCTCGCCACCGTGATGTCGAAGCCGTCCTCGCGCGGGAAGCCGTTGGCCACGCCGCCGAGCGAATTGACGATCGAGCGCAGCGCGCGGTCGTTCATGTCCATGACGCGCCGCCAGGCGATGCGGCGCTGATCGAGCCCGAGCGCATTGCCCCAGTAGATGTGGTTGTCGAGCATCGCCGCCAGCAGGTTGTGGGCGCTGGTGATGGCATGGAAGTCGCCGGTGAAGTGGAGGTTGATGTCCTCCATCGGCACCACCTGGGCATAGCCGCCGCCGGCCGCTCCGCCCTTGACGCCGAAGCAGGGCCCGAGCGAGGGCTCGCGCAGGCAGCTCATGGCTTTCTTGCCCAGGCGGTTGAGGCCGTCGCCGAGGCCGACCGTGGTGGTGGTCTTGCCCTCGCCGGCGGGGGTGGGAGTGATGGCGGTGACCAGGATGAGCTTGCCGTCCTTGTTCTTCTGCACCCGATCGATGAAGTCGAACGACACCTTGGCCTTGTAGGGACCGTAGTTGAGCAGCGCGCCCTCGGGGATGCCGATCCTCCTTCCCACCTCGGCGATCGGCTTCATGCTCGCCTCGCGGGCGATCTCGATGTCGGACTTCACGGACATGCTTCTTCCTCCGGCCAAGGCGCGCAGGCGTTTGAACATCAGGGTCGCACTGACTAGGCGAGCTTGTCGAAGACGGCGCCGGCGGCGATGCCCGCGCTCCTTACCCATTCGCCGGCCTCGATCTTCTTGCCGTCGGCGGGCTGCACGCGCGTGACGTGGAAGCGGCCGTCGGCGCACACCACGGTGAAGCCGTCGGCCCCGGCGGCGACGATCTCGCCGAGCTTACCGCCGATGCCCTTGGGGTCCCTGGCGGGCAGCGGCCTGGCGTCGAAGATCTTGAGCTGCTTGCCTGCCAGGACGGTCCAGGCCCCGGGCGAGGGATTGCAGCCGCGGATCAGGCGGTCGATCTGCTCCCACGGCTTGCCCCAGTCGATGCGGGCGTTGTCGGGGCCGCAGCGGCCCTCGTAGGTGGCCTTCGACTCGTCCTGCTTGATGCGCGGGGCCTTGCCGGCCTTGACCAGCTCGACCGCCTCCATCATGGCCTCGACGCCCATCGGGAACAGACGGTCGAAATAGACGGTGCCGAGGGTGTCGGTGGGGCCGATGGGGGTTTTCCTCTGCAGCAGGATGTCGCCGGTGTCGAGGCCGTTGTCGGGCCAGAAGATCGACAGCCCCGTCTCCTTCTCGCCCTTGATGATCGGCCAGTTGATGGCGCTGGCGCCGCGGTAGGCGGGCAGCAGCGAGGGGTGGTACTGGATCGAGCCGCGGGTGGGGATGTTGAGGAACTGCTCGGGCACGAACAGGGTGACGAAGGCCATCACCTGCAGGTCGGGCTCGAGGGCCCGGAACTGCTCCCACACCTTGGGGTCCTTGTAGGAGGAGGGCTGATAGACGGGCAGGCCGGCCGCCACCGCCGCCTCCTTGAGGGGATCGGCCTTGGCCCCCGGCTTCTCCGGCGCCACGTAGACCGCGATCACGTTCTCCTTGCGCGCGAGCAGGGCCTCCAGCACGGCCTTGCCGAATGCCTGCTGGCCGTGGACGACGATACGCATTGGTCTCACTCCGAGCTTTGCCATGCCCCCCTCTCCCCCACACGCGGGGAGAGGGTTGGGGCGAGGAGCAGCCACACACGCCGGCCGGTGTCTGCCTCTGCCCCTCACCTCGACCCTCTCCCCACGCTGAAGAGCGTGGAGAGAGGGAGATCGTTACTCCGCCGCCGCCTTCTTGGGCGGGGCCGTGGCACCCGCCGCCTTGATGGCGGCGATCTCGTCGGCCGAATAGCCCAGCACGTCGCGCAGGACCTCGTCGGTGTGCTCGCCCAGCAGCGGCGAGCGTTTCACCTCCGAGGGGCTGTCGGAGAGCTTGATGGGATTGCCGACCGAGAGGTACTTGCCGCGCGTGGGATGGTCGACCTCCACCACCGTGCCGGTGGCGCGCAGCGAGCGGTCCTCGGCCAGCTCCTTCATGGAGAGGATCGGCCCGCACGGGATGTCGTACTTGTTGAGGATCTCCATGGCCTCGAACTTGGTCTTGGTCATGGTCCACTGCTCGATGCGGGCGAAGATCTGCTTGAGGCGCGGCAGGCGCGCGGGCGGCGTGGCGTAGTCGGGGTGCGTCTTCCAGCCGGGCTCGCCGATGACGTCGCAGATCGCCTCCCACACCGGCGCCTGGGTAATGAAGTAGATGTAGGCGTTGGGGTCGGTCTCCCAGCCCTTGCACTTGAGGATCCAGCCGGGCTGGCCGCCCCCTGAGTCGTTGCCCGCGCGCGGCACCGCATCGCCGAAGGCGATGCCCTCCCCGTACTGGCTGTACTCGGTGAGAACGCCGGTGCGGGCCAGCCGCTGCTGGTCGCGCAGCTTGACCCGGCACAGGTTCAAGACGCCGTCCTGCATGGCCACGGTGACGCGCTGGCCCTTGCCGGTCCTGGTGCGCTGGTAGAGAGCGGTGACGATGCCGAGGCCCAGGTGCAGGCCCGTGCCCGAGTCGCCGATCTGGGCGCCGGTGACGAGCGGCGGGCCGTCGCGGAAGCCGGTGGTGGAGGCCGACCCGCCCGTGCACTGGGCCACGTTCTCGTAGACCTTGCAGTCCTCGTAGGGGCCCGGCCCGAAGCCCTTGATTGAGGCGTAGATCATGCGCGGGTTGAGCTCCTGGATGCGCTCCCAGGTGTAGCCCATGCGGTCGAGCACGCCGGGGCCGAAGTTCTCCACCAGCACGTCGCACGTCTTGATCAGGCGGTCGAGCACCTCCCGGCCCTTGGGGTTCTTGGTGTCGAGCGTGATCGAGCGCTTGTTGTGGTTCAGCATCGTGAAATAGAGGCTGTCCACCTTGGGGATGTCCTGCAGCTGGCCGCGCGTGATGTCGCCGGTCCCGGGGCGCTCGACCTTGATCACGTCGGCCCCGAACCAGGCGAGCAGCTGCGTGCAGGTGGGGCCAGCCTGCACATGGCTCATGTCGAGGATGCGGACACCTTCCAATGCCTTGCCCATTCGGGTCTCCCTGCTCGCATTCGTCCGATCTTGCGGCCTTGCCGCTCTCAACCTGCCGAACCAGGACATGGCGTCTCACCCGTAGCGGCTTGGCCTGCGGGCGCCAGCGACGAAATTCCAACCTCTCGCGCGCGGAGGCTCCATGGGCGCCCCCTACTTCTTCCTGACGACGCTCTGAGGATTGAGGTTGCCGATGCGGCCGCTCTCGCTGCCCGCCGCCGGGTCGATCGCCGCGTTGATCAGGGTCGGCTTGCGCGAGTTGAGGGCGGCGTCCACGGCGCGCTTGAGCTCGTCGGGCGTGGTGACGTGGGCGCCCGCGCCCCCGAACGCCTCCATGATCCTGTCGTAGCGCGCGCCCTTGACGAACACCGTGGTCGCCGGGTCCGAGCCGCCGCCGGCATTGACGTCGGTGCCGCGATAGATGCCGTCGTTGTTGAAGACGACCACGCAAATGGGGAGCTTGTAGCGGCAGATCGTCTCCACCTCCATGCCCGAGAAGCCGAAGGCGCTGTCGCCCTCCACCGCCAGCACGGGATGACCGGTCTCGACGGCCGCGCCGATGGCGAAGCCCATGCCGATGCCCATCACACCCCAGGTACCGACGTCGAGGCGCTTGCGCGGCTTGTACATGTCGATGACGCCGCGGGCGAGGTCGAGCGTGTTGGCGCCCTCGTTGACGAGGACCACCTCGGGCCGCTCCCTGATCACGGTGCGCAGGGCGCCGAGCGCGCCGTGGAAGTCCATGGGCGCCGAGTTCTTCATGAGGCGCGGCGCCATCTTGGCGATGTTCTCCTCCCGCTTCGACTTGACGGCGTTGGTCCAGTCGGCGGGCGGGGCCGGCCAGCTGCCGCCCATGCCCTCGAGCAGGGCCGACACGCACGAGCCGATGTCGCCGACCACGGGGGCGGCGATCTCGACGTTGCTGTCCATCTCCTTGGGCTCGATGTCGATCTGGATGAACCTCTTGGAGTGCGGCTCGCCCCAGGTCTTGCCCTTGCCGTGCGAGAGGAGCCAATTGAGGCGCGCCCCGACCAGCATCACCACGTCCGAATCCCTGAGCACGGTCGAGCGCGCCGCGCCCGCGCACTGGGGATGGGTGTCGGGCAGCAGGCCCTTGGCCATGCTCATGGGCAGGAACGGGATGCCGCTCTTCTCGACCAGGGCGCGGATGGCGTCGTCGGCCTGGGCGTAGGCGGCGCCTTTGCCGAGAATGATGAGCGGCCGCTTGGCGCTCCTGAGCACGTCGAGCGCGCGCTTGACCGCGGCTGGCGAGGGGATCTGCGCCGGCGCCGGGTCGATCACCTTGACCAGCGACTTGGCGCCGGCCTCGGCGTCCATGACCTGCGGGAAGAGCTTGGCGGGCAGGTCGAGATAGACGCCGCCCGGGCGCCCCGACACCGCCGCCCGGATGGCGCGCGCCACGCCGATGCCGATGTCCGCCGCGTGCAGCACGCGAAACGCCGCCTTGCACAGCGGCTTGGCGATGGCCAGCTGGTCCATCTCCTCGTAGTCGCCCTGCTGGAGGTCGACGATCTCGCGCTCGGAGGAGCCCGAGATCAGGATCATCGGGAAGCAGTTGGTGGTGGCGTTGGCGAGCGCGGTGAGGCCGTTGAGGAAGCCCGGCGCCGAAACCGTGAGGCAGATGCCGGGCTTCTTGGTGAGGAAGCCGGCGATCGCCGCGGCGTTGCCGGCGTTCTGCTCGTGGCGGAAGGAGATGACGCGCATGCCGGCCGCCTGGGCCATGCGGCCGAGGTCGGTGATGGGAATGCCCGGCACGCCGTAGATGGTGTTGATGCCGTTGAGCTTGAGGGCGTCGATGACGAGGTGGAAGCCGTCCGTCAGCTCCCGCTCGCCGCGGGCCGCGCCCGCCTCGCTACTCTGCACTGTTGCCGACATGGTCGTCCCTCTCCCAGATACGCCTGCTTGCAGATACGCCTGCTTGTCGAGAGCGCGGTGCCGCTCGCGCGAGCGCCGGAACCGCGCAGCCTTCACCTTGCGCCGCCGTGGCGCCCCGCCGTCGCGGCCTGCCGGCCGCGGCCCGGGACGGCGCCGGGGCGGGCGCTGCTCATTCCTCCTGCCGCCGCCTCGGCCGCCATGGCCAACCTCCTCCTCCTGCCCTGCCTGCGTCCTCCGCTGTCAGTCGAGATCGACGAAGCGATCGACGTGGTCGCGCAGGCGCAGCGTGTGCTCGCGCACCAGGCGCTCGGCGCGCTCGGTGTCGCGCGCCTCGAGCGCGGCCACGATCTCCTTGTGGTCGACGATGGAGCGCTTGGCACGGTCCTGCTCGAAGATGGTGCGCTGGCGGATGGCGCGCATGTGGAAGAACAGGCCGTTGGTGATCTCGCCGATGAGCGGGCACTTGCTCGAGCCGATGATGGCCTGATGGAACTTGATGTTGGCCTCCGAGTACTCGCCCATCTTGCGCGCCACCTCGTCCTGAGAGAACTTGTCGACGAGGTCGTGCAGGCGGGCGAGCTCCTCGTCGCTGGCGTGCTGGGTGGCAAGGCGCGCCGCCATGCTCTCGAGCGCCGCCCACACCGTGATCATGTCGAGGATCTCGGCCTTGGTCTTGCGCACGATGAAGATGCCGCGGCGGGCGACGATGCGCACGAGGCCCTCCTGGTCGAGCTGGGCCAGCGCCTCGCGCAGCGGCGTGCGGGAGACGCCGAAGCGCTGCGACAGATCGCGCTCGTCGAGGCGCAGCTCGGCCTCGTCGGCGTAGATGTTCATGTTGGTTATCGCGGCCTTGAGCGCCTCGTAGGCGCGCGCCTTGAGGCTCAGACCTTCGCCGATGGGCGCGATCTTCAGTTGGGTGTCGGCCACGTCACTCGACCATGCCGCGCGAATTCTGGATTCTGGTATACCATACGCCAGGGGCCCGATTCCAGGCAAGACGACTGTTACCGCACGCGCAAGGCGCCGTCTGCCAACCGCGATGCCGCGGGGTCACGAAAGCCCGGGCCGCCGCCGTCCCATTTCGTCGTATTGCGCTGATCAGCTGATTGGCACATGGTATACCAGGGAGCGGAACCGCACCCGGCGATACCAGCGCCGGTGGAGGGGTCGTCAAAGGCCCGCGTGCGGGAAACGGCTGGGAAGGGAAGCCCGTGGAGGACATTGCGTCGCTGATCGGCGGCTTCAAGGTCGCCTTGTCCTGGTACAATCTCGCCCTGATGATGATCGGCATCCTGCTCGGCGTCATCATCGGCGTGCTGCCCGGGCTCGGGGGGGCGAACGGAGTGGCGATCCTGCTGCCGCTCACGTTCACCATGCCGCCCACCTCGGCCATCATCATGCTCTCCTGCATCTATTGGGGAGCGCTGTTCGGCGGCGCCATCACCTCCATCCTGTTCAACATCCCGGGCGAGCCGTGGTCGGTGGCCACCACCTTCGACGGCCACCCGATGGCCCAGCAGGGCCGCGCCGACGAGGCGCTCACGGCCGCCTTCACCTCCTCCTTCGTCGGCGCGCTGGTGGCGGTGGTGATGATCACCTTCCTGGCGCCGGTCATCGCCAAGTTCGCCTTGCAGTTCGGGCCGGCCGAGTTCTTCTCGGTCTACTTCCTGACGTTTGCCAGCTTCATCGGCATGGGACGAGGCTCCCCCTTCAAGGTGCTGGCCTCGATGTGCCTGGGCTTCGCGCTGGCCTCGGTCGGCCTCGACAAGATGACGGGCACGCTGCGCATGACCTTCGGCTACGAGCAGCTGCTCGTGGGCTTCGACTTCCTGATCGCGGTCATCGGCCTCTTCGGCATCGGCGAGATCCTCGCATCCATGGAGGCCGGCCTGAAGTTCTCCGGCAGCCACGCCTCCATCCGCCTCAACGCCGTGCTGCAGACCTGGGCCAAGCTGGTCCGCTTCTGGATCACCTCCATCCGCAGCTGCATCATCGGCTGCTGGATGGGCATCACCCCCGGCGGGGCCACGCCCGCCTCGTTCATGAGCTACGGCCTCGCCAAGCGCTTCTCCAAGCGCGGCAACAATTTCGGCAAGGGCGAGATCGAGGGCGTGGTGGCGCCCGAGACGGCCGCGCACGCCGCCGGCACGAGCGCGCTCCTGCCGATGCTGACGCTCGGCATCCCGGGCTCGCCCACCGCCGCGGTGCTGCTCGGCGGCCTCATGATCTGGGGCCTCCAGCCCGGGCCGATGCTGTTCGTGGAGCAGAAGGACTTCGTGTGGGGCCTCATCGCCTCGATGTACCTCGGCAACATCGCCGGCCTCATCGTGGTGCTCACCTGCGTGCCGCTGTTCGCGGCCATCCTGCGGGTGCCGTTCTCGATCATCGCCCCCGTCATCCTGGTGATCTGCGCGGTCGGCGCCTACACCGTGCACAACTCGATGTTCGACGTGTGGATGATGCTGGGCTTCGGCGTGCTCGGCTACGTGTTCCAGAAGCTCGGCTATCCGCTGCCGCCGCTGGTGCTGGCCATCGTGCTGGGCGACCGTGCCGAGGAGGCCTTCCGCCAGGCCATGCTGGGCTCGCAGGGCAGCATCACCATCTTCTGGTCGAACTGGCTGGTCGGATCGATCATGACGCTGGGGCTGGTGCTGCTGCTGTGGCCGCTGGTCACCTGGCTCGGCGACAAGCGCCGGGCGGCGCGGTCGTCGCCGGCCCCTGCATCGGCCGGCGCCGCCGCCGCCGAGCGCGACAAGTGAGCGTGCAATCAACCAGAACCAAGGAGGAAGCGATGATGGCAACACAGAGCAATCGCAATCGAAGCGCCCGCCTGCGGATCTCGGCGGGGCTGCTCGCGGCGGCCGCGGCGCTGTCGACCCCGGCCGGCGCGGCCGTGGCCTGGGAGCCGACCAAGCCGGTGCAGTTCGTGATCCCCGCCGGCACCGGCGGCGGCGCCGACCAGATGGCCCGCTTCATCCAGGGCGTGGTGGCCAAGAACAACCTGATGAAGCAGCCGTTCGTGGTGGTCAACAAGGGCGGCGGCGCGGGCGCCGAGGGCTTCCTCGAGGTCAAGAAGGCGGCCGGCGATCCCCACAACATCATCATCACGCTCTCCAACCTGTTCACCACGCCGCTCGCCACCGGCGTGCCGTTCAGCTGGAAGGACCTGACCCCGGTCGCCATGCTGGCGCTCGACCAGTTCATCCTGTGGGTGCCGGCCGACACGCCCTACAAGACGGCCAAGGACTACATCGACGCCGTCAAGGCGGCCGACGACAAGAGCTTCAAGATGGGCGGCACCGGCTCCAAGCAGGAGGACCAGATCATCACGGTGGCGCTGGAGAAGCTCACCGCGCCCAAGAAGTTCACCTACGTGCCCTACGGCGGCGGCGGCACCGTCGCCACCCAGCTCGTGGGCAAGCACATCAACTCGAGCGTCAACAACCCGATCGAGGCGGTCTCGCAGTGGAAGGCGGGGGCGCTCAAGCCGCTGTGCATCTTCGATGCCAAGCGCAGCGTCTACACCGCCAAGGTCACCGCCACCACGGCCTGGTCCGACATCCCCACCTGCAAGGAGGGCGGCGTCGACACCCAGTACCAGATGCTGCGCGGGATCTTCATGCCCCCCGGCGTGTCGGCCGAGCACGTGGCCTTCTACGTCGACCTCTTCAAGAAGGTGCGCGAGACCGAGGACTGGAAGGCCTTCATGGAGCAGGGCGCCTTCAACCAGACCTTCATGACCGGCGACGAGTTCAAGAAGTGGGTGGAGGCCAACGACAAGCTTCACTACGACCTGATGAAGGAGGCGGGCTTCCTGGCCCCCGGCAAGTAAGGTCGAGACGGCGAGAGGCAGGCGGCGCGGCGGCCATCCCGGCCGCGCCGCCCAACGGACGGACAGGACCAAGATGCACGAGGACCGCAGCAGCGAGGACAGCCGGCCGCTGGTGTCCAACCGCGCCGTCGAGATCGTGGTGGCCCTGGCCCTGCTCGCCGGCTGCGCGATCGTGATCTGGGACAGCACCCGCCTCGGCTTCAACTGGCGCGAGGGGGAGGGCCCGGCACCCGGCTACTTCCCCTTCTACATCGCCGTCATTCTCGCCGCCGCCAGCCTCGTCAACCTCGCCAGCGCCATCGCCGGCAAGGGCAAGGGCGAGATCTTCGTCACCCTGCGCCCGTTCGGGCGGGTGCTGGCGGTGCTCCTGCCCAGCATCGTCTTCGTGGCGCTCATCCAGTACATCGGCATCTATGCCGCCTCGGCGCTGTTCATCGTCACCTTCATGGTGGCGGTGGGGCGCGAGAGCCCGCTCAAGGCGCTGGCCATCGCCGTCTGCGTGCCGCTGGCCCTATTCCTCCTGTTCGAGAAATGGTTCCTGGTGCCGCTGCCCAAGGGCCCGCTCGAGGCGTGGCTCGGCTACTGAGGCAGGCGGCCCGCGCCGGGCGGCGCAGGGGCGGCCCGCGCCGGAGCGGCCCGGGCCACGGGCGACGGCGGGCCCGGCCGCTACTCGGCGGCCTTGTGCCGGCTCTTCTCCGCGTGATGGCGCGGCTTCTGGAACAGCCAGCCCGCCGCCACCACGATCAGCACCCCCACCACCGCCGCCGAGTAGAGCACGAGCTTGCTCGGCTTGATGCCGAGCGAGGTCTCGGGCGCGCGGGCGACCAGGGAGGGGTCCCAGGCCTGGAGCTGCAGCAGGCTGACACGGTCGCTCACCAACAGCTCGCCGGCGATCCAGCCGAGCAGGGCCGCGCCCGCCCACACCAGAATGGGAAAGCGCGTTAGCAGCTCCACGATCAGGGTGGCGCCGAACACCACCAGCGGAATGCTGATGAGAAGGCCGACGACGATGAGCACGACCTGCTGCTCGGGCGGCGCACTCTTGGCCGCGCCGGCGATCGCCAGCACGTTGTCGAGGCTCATGACGATGTCGGCGATGGCGACGATCTTGACCGCCTCGAACAGCGAGCTGCCGGCCGCCACGCTGTCCTCGCTCGCCTCCTCCGCGATCAGCAGCTTGATGGCGATCCAGAACAGCAGCACACCGCCCGCGAGCTGTAGCCACGGCACGTCGAGGAGATACTGCACGAGCACGGTGAAAATGACGCGCAGCAGCACCGCCGCCCCCGCGCCCAGGATGATTCCCACCATCCTCTGGCGCCTGGGCAGGGCCCGGCACGCCAGCGCGATGACCACGGCATTGTCACCCGACAGCACGATGTTGATGCCGATGATCCTGATGATCGCGAGCGCCGTGCCTGCGTGCTCTCCGAATACCGTGTCGATGAACTGCAGCCACTGATCCCCCATGCCCGCCAGTGCGCCCATTGAGTCCTTCCTTGCTCCTCACCGTTGTCCGACCCCGTGGGCGAACCAGCCCAGCCCCGCGCCGACGCCGTGCCGGAATGGTGCCGGGCCCATGCACTTCCCATGCAGCCGGCGCGCGCGCACTATGGTGCACGCCTGTCGCCTGCCGCAAGGTCGCGTTGACGCACCATGGTCGCGGGGCCTGTGCCCGCAACCACGCCTTGGCGCAGCACCGCTGCAAGGGACCTGCGCTCGACCCGATGTCGGCCTTCAGGTATATGGTATGCCAACCGCCGGGGCGCCAAGCAAGCGCCGGGCGACTATGAAGCGGACCACGGCGCATGAACGACGTTGCAGGAGCGAGCGGCGGCAGCCGGGGCGGCGGGGGCCGCCCGATCCATCCCGGCTCCGGCCGGCGCAAGGCCGCGCCCTTCCCGCGCGGGCGCGTGCTGCGCGAGAGCGAGGTGGCGGCGCTCGAGGCGATCCTGGGCGATGTCCCGCGCCAGCGCTCCTGGCTCATCGAGCACCTCCACATGATCCAGGCCCGAGAGGGCTGCCTGCCCGAGGGGCTGCTGCACGCGCTGGCGGAGGCGCTCAAGATTCCGATGGCCGAGGTCTACGAGGTCGCCACCTTCTATGCCCACTTCGACGTGGTGGGCGAGGGCGAGCCGCGGCCGCCAAAGGTCACCGTGCGGGTTTGCGACAGCCTGAGCTGCGCGCTGGCCGGGGGCGAGGCCCTGCTTGCCGCGCTCCAGGCGGAGGCGCTGCCCGGCGTGCGGGTGGTGCGGGCGCCCTGCATCGGCTCCTGCCACACGGCGCCCGCGGCCGAGATCGGCCAGCACCACGTGGACCGCGCTACCCCGGCCAAGGTGAAGGCGATCGCGCTGGCCGGGGACGTTCACCCCCACATCCCCGACTACCGCAACTTCAACGCCTACGTCCAGGCCGGCGGCTACGGCGTGCTGCGCTCCTGCCTGTCGGGAGCGCGCAAGGCCGAGGACGTGATCGCCGCCCTCTCCGACGGCGGGCTGCGCGGGCTCGGCGGCGCGGGCTTCCCCACGGGGCGCAAGTGGAGCCTCGTGCGCGCCGAGAAGGGCCCGCGCCTGATGGCCGTCAACGGCGACGAGGGCGAGCCCGGCACCTTCAAGGACCGTATTTATCTCGAGAGCGAGCCGCACCGGTTCCTCGAAGGCATGCTGATCGCCGCCTGGGCGGTGGAGGCGGCCGAGGTCTACATCTATATGCGCGACGAGTATCCCGCCGTGCGCCGCATCCTCGAGGTGGAGATCCCCAAGCTCGAGGCGGCGGGGCTCTCGCCCCACACGAAGATCCACGTGCGGCGCGGCGCCGGCGCCTACATCTGCGGCGAGGAAAGCGCCATGATCGAGTCGATCGAGGGCAAGCGGGGCTATCCGCGCCATCGCCCGCCCTATGTGGCGCAGGTGGGCCTGTTCGGCCGGCCGACCCTCGTCAACAACGTCGAGACGCTCTACTGGGTGCCGGCCATCCTGGAGAAGGGGCCGGCGTGGTTCGCCGCCCAGGGCAAGAACGGCGCCAAGGGCCTGCGCTCCTACTCCGTCTCCGGCCGCGTCAGGAAGCCCGGCATGGTGGTAACGGCGGCCGGCTCCACCTGCCGCGAGCTCATCGAGCTTTGCGGCGGCATGGCCGACGGCCACCACTTCAAGGGCTACCTGCCGGGGGGCGCCTCGGGCGGCATCCTGCCCGCCTACATGGCCGACATCCCCCTCGATTTCGGCACGCTCGAGAAGCACGGCTGCTTCGTCGGCAGCCACGCCGTGGTGATCCTCTCCGACAAGGACGACATGAAGGCGGTGGCCCTCAACCTCATGCGCTTCTTCGAGGACGAGAGCTGCGGCCAGTGCACGCCCTGCCGCAACGGCACGGAGAAGGCGGTCAAGCTCATAGCCGCCGGCAACTGGAGCCCGCAGCTGCTCGAGGACCTCTGCCAGGTGATGGCGGACGCCTCCATCTGCGGCCTGGGCCAGGCGGCGCCCAATCCGGTGAGGTGCGTGTTCAAGTATTTTCCGGAGGACTTGCGGTGAGCGGCGCGCTTCCCGGGGCGGTGGCCACGGTCCAGGTCGACAACGAGCAGGTGCGCGTCACCGAGTGGCGCTTCGCCCCCGGCGCGGAGACGGGCGAGCATGTGCACCAGATGGATTACGTTGTGGTGCCTCTCGACGACGGCCGTCTCAAGCTGGTGTCGCCGCAGGGCGAGGCGAGCTTTGCCGACCTGAAGCGGGGCGTCTCCTACTTCCGCAAGGCCGGCGTCCATCATAACGTCATCAACGCCAACGACTTCGAGTTTGCCTTCGTCGAGATCGAGATGAAGCGCTGAGGCTTGCCAGATGACACCGCGGATGATCGCTGCCGCCCTCCTCGTCGCCGCCACCGCCGCGGCCGCGCTCGCCCAGCACCGGCCCGGCCCCGCCCCGGCGCAGCCCTACGCCGGGCAGCAGGCCCGCGCGGTTGCCGCCCTCTCCCAGGAGGAGCTGCAGGGGTTCCTCGAGGGCCGCGGCATGGGCCTCGCCAGGCCGGCGGAGCTCAACGGCTACCCGGGGCCTATGCACGTGCTCGAGCTCGCCCGCGAGCTGGGGCTCACGGCGGAGCAGCGCGTCGCCGTGGAGGCGGCCTTCCGCCGCATGAAGGCCCGCGCCCAGGACCTCGGCCGCCGCTACGTCGAGGCCGAGCGCGCGCTCGACGCCGCCTTCCGCTCGGGCGCCGCCGATGCCGCCACCGTCGCGGCCCGTGTGGCGGAGGCCAACCGGCTGCTCGGCGAGGTGCGCCTCGCCCACCTCGACGCCCACCTCGAGATCACGCCGCTGCTGACCGCGCACCAGCGCACGCGCTACGCCGAGCTGCGCGGATATGCGCAGGGCGGACACGCCCCGCCCGCTCACCATCGCCAGTAGGAAGCCGCGAGTAGGATTGCGGAGAGGCTCATGAGCAAGATCACCTTCGAGCTCGACGGCAAGCCGGTCGAGGCCGAGCCCGGCGAGACCATCTGGCAGGTTGCGCAGCGTCACGGCACCCGCATCCCGCACCTGTGCTGGCATCCTGCGCCCGGCTACCGCGCCGACGGCAACTGCCGCGCCTGCATGGTGGAGATCGAGGGCGAGCGCGTGCTCGCCGCCTCCTGCCAGCGCAAGGCCGCCGCCGGCCTGAAGGTCAGGACCGCGACCGAGCGGGCGCGCAAGGCGCGCGCCATGGTGTTCGAGCTCCTGCTCGCCGACCAGCCGCAACGCGCCTCGAGCCACGATCCCAAGTCGAGCTTCTGGCAGTGGGTGGACGCCATGGGCGTCGCCCCCGTGAGCCGCTTCCCGCGCGACGGCAAGCCCGCCGCCGACTCCAGCCACTCCGCCATCGCCGTCAACCTCGACGCCTGCATCAACTGCGGCCTGTGCGTGCGCGCCTGCCGCGAGGTGCAGATGAACGACGTGATCGGCATGGCCTATCGCGGCCACGGCGCCAAGGTCGTGTTCGACTTCGACGAGGGCATGGGCCACTCCACCTGCGTGGCGTGCGGGGAATGCGTCCAGGTCTGTCCCACCGGGGCGCTGATGGAGAGGAACCTGCTCGACGAGAAGGGCACCCGCGTCGCCTTCGAGACGCGCTCGGTGGACACGCTCTGCCCCTACTGCGGCGTCGGCTGCCAGACGCGCGTGCACGTCAAGGACGAGAAGATCCTCTATGTCGACGGCCGCAACGGTCCCGCCAACGAGAACCGGCTGTGCGTCAAGGGCCGCTTCGGCTTCGACTACATCCATCATCCGGACCGCCTGAAGAAGCCCCTCATCCGCCGCGACGGCGTCGGCAAGGACGCCGGCATGCAGATCAGGCGGGAGGACATCGGCAGGTACTTCCGCGAGGCCACCTGGGAGGAGGCGCTCGACAAGGCCGCCGCCGGCCTCAAGCGCATCCATGCACAGGACGGCGGCAAGGCCATCGCCGGCTTCGGCTCGGCCAAGGGCTCCAACGAGGAGGCCTACCTCTTCCAGAAGCTGATCCGCCAGGGCTTCGGCACCAACAACGTCGACCACTGCACCAGGCTCTGCCACGCCTCCTCGGTGGCGGCCCTGATGGAAGGCATCAACTCGGGCGCGGTCACCGCTCCCTTCACCGCCGCCAAGGACGCCGACTGCATCCTTGTCATCGGCGCGCGCCCCACCGAGAACCACCCCGTCGCCGCCACCTTCCTCAAGAATGCGGCCGCGCGCGGCGCCAAGCTCATCGTCGCCGACCCGCGCGGGCATTCCCAGGGCCTCGCCCGCTACGCCAGCCACGTGCTGCAGTTCAAGGCGGGCCGCGACGTGGCGCTGCTCAACGCACTCCTCAACGTCATCATCGCCGAGGGGCTGGTCGACATCCAGTACGTGCAGGCACACACCGAAGGCTTCGAGGCGCTCAAGGCCAAGGTCGCCGACTTCACGCCGGAGAAGATGGAGCCGGTGTGCGGCATCCCCGCCGCCACCCTGCGCGAGGTGGCCCGCCTCTATGCCCGCTCCGAGCGCTCCATCATCTTCTGGGGCATGGGCATCTCCCAGCACACCCATGGCACCGACAACGCCCGCTGCCTGATCGCGCTCGCCCTCGTCACCGGCCACGTCGGCCGACCCGGCACCGGGCTCCACCCGCTGCGCGGGCAGAACAACGTGCAGGGCGCCTCCGACGCCGGCCTCATCCCGATGGTGTTCCCCGACTACAAGTCGGTCGAGGATGCCGAGACGCGGGCCATGTACGAGCAGCTGTGGGGCACCCGGCTCGACCCCAAGCGGGGCCTCACCGTGGTCGAGATCATGCACGCCATCAAGGACGGCACCATCAAGGGCATGTACATTCTGGGCGAGAACCCGGCCATGTCCGACCCCGACGTGGCCCACGCCCGCGAGGCCCTCGCCAGGCTCGAGCATCTCGTGGTCCAGGACATCTTCCTCACCGAGACCGCCTGGCACGCCGATGTCATCCTGCCCGCCTCGGCCCATGCCGAGAAGTGGGGCACCTTCACCAACACCAACCGGCAGGTGCAGATCGCCCGGCCGGTGCTCTCGCCCCCCGGCGAGGCGCGCCAGGACTGGGAGTTGATCCAGGAGATCGCCCGGCGCGTCGGGCTCGACTGGGCCTACAGAGACGTCTCCGACGTGTTCGCCGAAATGGCGCAGGTGATGCCCTCGCTCGAGAACATCACCTGGGAGCGGCTCGTGCGCGAGGACGCCGTCACCTACCCCTGCGACGCCCCCGACAAGCCCGGCAACGAGATCATTTTCGGCCAGTCCTTCCCCACCAGGTCGGGCCGCGCGCGCATCGTCCCGGCCGACCTGCTGCCGCCCGACGAGCTGCCCGATGCCGCCTATCCGCTGGTGCTCACCACGGGCCGGCTGCTCGAGCACTGGCATACGGGCTCCATGACCCGGCGCGCCGCCAACCTCGACCTCATGGAGCCCGAGGCGGTGGCCGGCCTCAACCCGCGCGAGCTCGAGCGCCTCGGCGTGCCGCCCGGCGGCATGATCAAGGTGTCGACGCGGCGGGGCGAGGTCGTGCTCAGGGCCCGCGCCGACCGCGACGTGGCCGAGGGCATGGTGTTCATCCCGTTCTGCTTCGCCGAGGCCGCCGCCAACCTGCTCACCAATCCCCAGCTCGATCCCATGGGCAAGATCCCGGAGTTCAAGTTCTGCGCCGCCCGGGTGGAGCCCGTGAAGATGATGGCCGCCGCCGAGTAGGGCGAGGCCCCGCAGGCGCTTGGCGCCTGCAGGGCCCCGTCGCGCTCCCGCGATCGACGCCGGGCTACTTCGCCAGGTAGCTGCGGTGCACCCACTTGCCGTCGGGGCTGCGCGCCTCGTTGAAGAGCGCCTTGTCGGCGTCGCGCACCTCCTGGCTCGCGCCGGCGGCGACCGGCCGCTCGTAGCGCTCGCCCTTCTCCGCCTCGGCCAGGAACTGCGACACCGCTGCCGGAGCGGGTGCCGCCGGCGGCGCCGGGCTGTGGGCCGGTGCCTCGCCGATGGCCTCGGTCACGGCGGCGGCGAGCTGCTTCTCCCACATCTTCCGGAACAGCGCGTTGGAGGGATAGATGTTGGCGGCGCTCATGCGGCCGTTGATGGCCACCACGTAGCCGACGATGTCGGCCTCCTTCTCGCCGGCCGGCTGCAGCGCCTTGATGTAGGCGGCGCGCGCCGCCTTGAGCCGCTCGTTCTCGAGGCTGAGCTGCAGGCTCGAGCTCGACTGCGGCGCGGCGACGGCGGCGCCGATGCCGCTCGAAAGCTTGCGCTGCGTGGCCGCCACCTGGTCCCACACCTGGCGCTGTTTCATTGCCGTCTCGTCGGCCTGCCGCGCGAGGGCGCGCTGCTCGCGCTGGGCGCCCTGGCCGGCGGGCGGCTCCGTCCCTGCCGCGCGCGGCGGCGGGGGAGCCGCCATCGCCCGCAGGGCGGCGACCGAGGGCATCGCCTCCGACGCGCTTGAGAACTTGGCCGGGTCCTCGCGGCCGCGCGTCGCCCAGCGGCCCTGCTCGACGCAGAACGAGGCGATCGGCACCCGCCCCGACCCCGGCGGCAGCACGAAGCTCACCGTCAGCACCCGGTCCTGCTTGCCGCCCTTGACGATGTCCCCGGCCTGGATGAACACGCCCTCCGAGCCGGTGTTCTCGATCTGCAGCTCGTTGACGCGCCCGGTCTCGATCACCTGCACGTGGCCCCTGGCCATCGCCTCCTGCAGGGTCAGCGGCACCGGCCCCGGCGCGCTCGGCCCGTGCACGAAGTAGACGGCGAGATTGGCGTGCACGCGCGGCTCGGAGATGCGCATGGCGGGCTCCGCCAGCACGGCGCCGCCGGCTCCCGCTGCCGCCAGCGCGGCGGCCGCCAGTGGCGCGAAGGCAATGAAGCGCATGGCCCTTTCCTTTCCCATGACTTCCGACAGATGCCATTCGCTACTCGGCCTTTTTGTCGGGCCTTCGGTGGCGCGGCGGCGAAAGCGGGGTCGATCTGGGGCCGGACGATGACGCGCCCCCGTGCGTGGCCCGGGGGTTACGCTCAGCCCGAGGATTAACGGGCCGTAAGGTTGCCCGCGCAAAGCGGGCGACGATCGCGGCGCTACCGTGCGGCCGGCCTTCCCGCCGCGGCCGCGCCGGCAGCGGCCCGCAGCCTCCACGACTTCACCAGCGCGTAGATGGCGGGGATCACCGCCAGCGTGAGCACGGTGGAGGAGACCATGCCGCCGATCATCGGCACGGCGATGCGCTGCATCACCTCCGAGCCGGTGCCGTGGCTCCACATGATGGGCAGGAGGCCGGCGATGATCGCCGCCACCGTCATCATCTTCGGGCGCACCCGCTCCACGGCCCCTTCCATGACCGCGGCGTGCACCTCCGCGCGCGTCAGGGCGCGACCCTCATGCGCGGCCGCCGCCTGGCGCGCGGCGAGCGCCTGGTCGAGATAGATGAGCATCACCACGCCGGTCTCCGCGGCCACGCCCGCCAGGGCGATGAAGCCGACCGCCGCCGCCACCGACAGGTTGAAGCCGAGCCACCACATCAGCCAGAAGCCGCCGACCAGGGCGAACGGCAGGGACAGCATCACGATCAGCGTCTCGGTCATGCGGCGGAAGTTCAGGTAGAGCAGCAGGACGATGAGCAGCAGGGTCAGCGGCACCACCATCGCCAGCCGCTGCCTGGCGCGCTCGTAGTGCTCGTACTGTCCGCTCCACACCGCGCGGTAGCCGGGCGGGAAGCTCACGCTGCGGGCCACCGCCTGGCGCGCGTCGGCCACGTAGCTGCCGAGGTCGCGCTCGCGCGCGTCGACGAACACATAGGCGGCGAGCTGCGCGTTCTCCGTGCGGATGAAGGCCGGGCCCCGCGCCAGCCCGACCCGGGCGACCTGCCCCAGCGGCAGCGATGCGCCGTTGGCCATCGGCACCAGCACCTCGCGGGAGATGGCGTGCGGGTCCGAGCGCACGTCGCGCGGATAGCGCAGCGTCACGGCGTAGCGCTCGCGCCCCTCCACGGTGGTCGTCACGGTCTCGGCGCCGAGCGCGGTGGCCACCACCTGCTGCACGTCGCCGACCGTGAGGCCGTAGCGCGCGAGCTGGTCGCGGTCGGGCTCGATCTCCAGATAATAGCCGCCGCCGATGCGCTCGGCGAAGGCGCTGGCCGTGCCCGGCACGCTCCTCACCGCCGCCTCGACCTCGCCCGCCAGCCTCTCGATGACGGCGAGGTCCGGGCCCAGCACCTTGACGCCCACCGGCGTGCGGATGCCGGTCGCCAGCATGTCGATGCGCGCCTTGATCGGCATGGTCCAGGCGTTCGACACGCCCGGCATCTGCAGGGCCCTGTCCATCTCGCCGACCAGCCGCTCGACCGTCATGCCGGGCCGCCACTGGCTCGGCGGCTTCAGGTTGATCACCGTCTCGAACATCTCCATGGGGGCGGGGTCGGTGGCCGTCGCCGCCCGGCCGGCCTTGCCCCACACCGACTCCACCTCCGGGAACGACTTGATGATCCGGTTCTGGATCTGCAGCAGCTCCGCCGCCTTGGTGACCGAGAGCCCGGGCAGCGTCGTCGGCATGTAGAACAGCGTGCCCTCGTTGAGGTTCGGCATGAACTCGGAGCCGAGCCGCATCGCCGGCCAGATGCTGGCCGCGAGCACGCACAGCGCGAGCCCGATGGTCGCCGCCTTGGCCCTCAGCACGCCGGCGATGACCGGCCGGTAGAGGCCGATCAGCAGCCGGTTGAGGGGATTGCGGCGCTCCGGCACGATGCGGCCGCGCACCAGCAGCACCATCAGCGCCGGCACCACCGTCACCGACAGCAGCGCCGCGGCGGCCATGGCGAAGGTCTTGGTGTAGGCGAGCGGCTTGAACAGGCGCCCCTCCTGCGCCTCCAGCGCGAAGATGGGCAGGAACGAGACGGTGATGATGAGCAGCGAGAAGAACAGGGCCGGCCCCACCTCGGTGGCCGCCTCGATCAGGCACTCCGTCCTGGGCTTGCCGGCCGGCGCCCGCTCCAGATGCTTGTGCGCGTTCTCGATCATGACGATGGCGGCATCGACCATGGCGCCGATGGCGATGGCGATGCCGCCGAGGCTCATGATGTTGGAGGAGAGGCCGAGCGCGTGCATGAGCAGGTAGGCGACGAGCACCCCGAGCGGCAGTGTCACCACCGCCACCAGCGCGCTGCGCGCGTGCATCAGGAACACCACGCCGACCAGGGCCACCACCAGGCTCTCCTCGATCAGCGTCCGCCTCAGGGTGTCGATGGCCCGGTGGATGAGGGCGGAGCGGTCGTAGACGGGGACGATGCGGGTGCCCTCCGGCAGGCTCGGCTCGATCTCGGCCAGCCGGGCCTTGACGCCGTCGATGACGGAGAGCGCGTTCTGCCCGTAGCGCTGCACGGCAATGCCCGAGGCCACCTCGCCCTCGCCGTCGAGCTCGGCGATGCCGCGCCGCTCGTCCGGCGCCAGCTCCACCCTCCCCACGTCGCGCAGCAGCACGGGCGCGCCCGCCTCCGCCTTGAGCACGATGCGCTCGATGTCGCCGATGCCGCGCAGGTAGCCGCGGCCGCGCACCATGAACTCGGTCTCGGCCAGCTCAACCACGCGGCCGCCGACGTCGATGTTGGAGGCGCGGATGGCGTCTCTCACCCGGCTCAGCGGGATGTCGAACGCCTTGAGCCTGCGCGGATCGACGATGACGCTGTACTGGCGCACGACGCCGCCCACGCCGGCGACCTCCGCCACCCCCTCGGCCTTGGCCACGGCGAAGCGCACCTGCCAGTCCTGGATCGAGCGCAGCTCGGCCAGGGAGCGCTCGGCCGCCGTCACCGCGTACTGGTAGACCCAGCCGACCCCGGTGGCGTCGGGGCCCAGGGTCGGCGTCACCCCCGCCGGCAGGGTGCGGGCCGCCGCGCTCAGGTACTCCAGCACGCGCGAGCGCGCCCAGTAGATGTCCGTGCCGTCCTCGAAGATCACGTAGACGAACGAGACGCCGAAGTAGGAGAAGCCGCGCACGGCCCGCGATCGCGGCACCGACAGCATCGACGTGGAGAGCGGATAGGTGACCTGGTCCTCGACCACCTGCGGGGCCTGGCCGGGATGCTCGGTGTAGACGATCACCTGCGTGTCGGAGAGGTCGGGGATGGCGTCGAGCGGCACCTGGCGCAGGGCGTGGAGGCCGGCGGCGGCGGCGAGCGCCGCGCAGATCAGCACCAGCACCACGTTGGCGGCCGACCAGCGGATGAGGCGGGCGATCACGGCCTGCCCTCCGCGCCCTGGCCCTCGCGGTCCGCCGTGAAGCGCCGCAGCGCCGCCTTGAGGTTGCTCTCCGCGTCGATCAGGAAGTTGGCGGTGACGACCACCCGCTCGCCCGACTTGAGGCCGTCGCGGACCTCGACCAGGCCCTCGCCCCTGACGCCGAGCTTGACCGGGCGCGGCTCGAAGCGGCCTTCGCCGCGGTCTACGATCACCACCTGGTGGTTGCCGCTGTCGATCACGGCCGAGAGCGGAACGGTAAGGCGTGCTCCCTCCCCCGCTCCCGCGTCGATCTCCACGTCCGCGAACATCTCGTACTTGATGCGATGCTCGGGGTTGGCCACCTCGATGCGCACCTTGCCGGTGCGGGTGGCCATGTCGAGCTCGTGCAGGATGAAGGCGACGCGCCCCTCGAAGGTGCGCTCCGGATAGGCGCGGAAGCGCAGCGTAGCGGGCGCGCCCACGGCGACGAGCCCGAGGTCCTGCTCGGCCACGTCGGCGATCACCCAGATGCTGCCGGGGTCGGCCAGCCGCAGCATCTCCTCGCCGGCCTTGACCATCTGGCCCGCGATCACCTTCTTCTGCACGACCACGCCGGCCGCCGGCGAGGGCCAGTCGATCGACATGGCAGGGCTCGGATCGGATCGCAGGCTCCTGATCACGGGCTCCGGCACGTCGAGGTTCCTCAGCCGCTGCAGGGCGCCCGACTCGCTGCGCGGGCCCTGGCCCGGCGCCGACACCGCCGTCCTGTAGTCCACTTGCGCGCTCACCATCTGCGGGCTGTAGACCCGGAACAGCGGGTCGCCCGCCTTGACGAGCAGGCCGGTCTGGTCGGCATAGAGCGCCTCGATGAAGCCGTCGGCCCGCAGGGCGATGGTACGCAGCGTTCGCTCATCCGGCTTGGCCACGCCCGGCGCCCGCACCGGCCGCACGATCCGCCGCATCTCGGCCGCCTCGGCGCGCACGCCGGTGCGCTGCAGGCGCTCGAGGCTGACCCTGACGGTGCTGCCGTCGTCCTCCTCGCCCTCGTAGACGGGAATGTAGTCCATCCCCATCCAGTCCTTCTTGGGTACCGGCGAGATGTCCGGCAGGCCCATCGGATTGCGGTAGTAGAGGATCCTCTTGCCGGCCTTGGCGGCAGGCGCCGGCCGCCTGGCCTCCTCGAAGTCCGGCTCCTGGTCGTCGTAGACCGGCACGAAGTCGCGGCCGTCCGCCGTCTTCCTCGGGACAGGCGAGTAGTCGGCCTTGCCGTCCGGGTCCTTCCAATAGAGCACCGCGCGCTCCCGGCCTTCCGGGCTCGCCGCCTTGGTCGACGGCCCGGGCCCCTTGGCCACATCGTGGCCCGGCGGCGCGCCGGCGGCCCCGAGCCGATAGCCGGCGGCGGCGCCCGCGAGGGCAGCCAGCAGGACCGCGCCCGCCCACACACCCGATCTCATGGCGCAGCCCCCTACTTGGCCCGGAAGATCACGGTGGCGCGCACCGTCTCGTGCTCGCCCGGCACCTTGGCCATCAGCTTGAGGGCCCAGCCGCCCTCCATCGTCAGGTCGGCGCGGAACCGGTACACCCCCGGCTCGGTCGAGGGCTCGGCCACGTGCTTGGCCGTCATCTCGACCATGCTGTCGGGCGACATGTCGAGGCGCGTGCGGAAGAGCACGGCGCCCTCGACCGGCCTGCCGGTCGGCTTGTGGACGATGCGGACGGCGAGCTCGCTTCCCGGCCCGTTCCTCACGTCCACGGTGACGGGCTCGAAGGAATAGTCGCCGGGGGCGGCGCCGGCGGGTGCAGCAGCGGCGGCAGCGAGACTCGCGATGAGCGCGAGCGCGCGAACGGTCGAGGTCATTGCGGGCAATCCTTCCGTGATCGGGGAGCGCGCGCGATCAGGCACGCGCGGCGGCGCCCCGTCGCCCGCGCACGGGCGGCCGGGGCCGATACCGTCGGGAAGGGTCAGGATCGGGGAGGCGGCGGCTGCGGTCGCAACATTCGATCGGGCTGCGCGGGCGGCTGGAGCGCCTCAGGCGGCTCGACCGCCGGCGCAGCGATGGCGGGGGCCGAGGCAACGGTGCCGATCAGCTTGCAGCACTTGACCCCGCACGGGTCGGGGTCCTTGGCCATGGCGTCGCAGCAGGGCCCCGCGTCGGAGGAGGTCTTGCCGTGGCAGTCCTCCATCGCCGGCTTGGCCATGCCCGCGCCCTTAGCCGATGCCACCCCGACTGGGGCGACGGCGACGGCAACCGCGATCAGGCAAGCCAGGAGGAGCCGGCACATGCCTCTCTTGTCGGCTTCCCCTGCCGGCTCGTCAAGCCTTGCCGACACGAGTTGCCCTTCCCACGCCGGTCGGGCGGGACATCGGGCGCTGGCCGGCGGCGGCGGGCCCCGGGGGGAACGTCACTGCCGCCGCTTCATCGCAAGCTCGGCTGTCCCGTCATGCCGAGGAGCGCCGGGCGAGCTCGCTTTCCTTCGCGACGCGCTCGAACGTCTCGCCCTTGCTCTTGACGCGGTAGAGAAACTCGCCCGCCTCGGACGGCAGGAGCCGAACGATCTCGTACTGCCGCCCCGTGGTCGGCATGCCCGGCCGGGCTGGCATGAAGTCCACCAGCTGCCCAACCTTGAACTTGCGATGCGCCATTCTGCTGTCTCCGACGTCGTGCTGAAAGTCGCGCGCTCGAGCGGCGTGCCTGGACCAGTCCGCCAGGCTCTGGCCAGCTAGAGCGATCCCGTCCGCCGCAGGCTCTGCCTCGCCGCATAGCGGTGGCTGCCGGCGCCGGCGGGCGACCGGGCACCGTCGGGCCCATAGCTCCTCTCGGGGCGGCTTTGGCCACCCAGCCGGCTGCCCGCCTGATTGCCGCGGGTCGGCGTGCGGCGCGTCTCGGCAAAGCCTCTGGCCCTGTGACCATTGCCCTCGTCCGCCCGATCGCGCACCGACCGCCCCGCCTGGCGCCGGTCCTCGGCTGGAATTGACTGTCGGGTGAGGCGCTCGATATCGCGCAGCTGCTCCCGCTCCTCTGCTGCGCACAGCGAGATGGCAACGCCCGCAGCCCCCGCACGCGCGGTGCGGCCGATGCGATGGACGTAGGCCTCGGGCACGTCCGGCAGCTCGTAGTTGACCACGTGCGTCACGCGATCGATGTCGATGCCGCGAGCGGCGATGTCGGTCGCCACCAGCGCCCGTATCCGGGAGGCGCGGAAGGCTGCGAGCGCCTGCTCGCGCTGCGACTGGCTCTTGTTGCCGTGGATGGCCGCGACGCGAATGCCAGCGGTCTCGAGATGGCGGGCCACACGATCGGCACCACGCTTGGTACGGGTGAAGACGAGGGCGCGCGACACGCGCGGGTCCCCGAGCAGCTCCACCAGCAGCGAGCGCTTGTCGTGGCTTTCGACGTGAATCACGCGCTGGCTGACGCTGTCCACGGTGGAGGCCACCGGTGTGACGGCAATTCTGGCCGGGTCGCGCAGCAGCTCGTCGGCGAGCCTGCCGATCTCGGCCGGCATGGTCGCCGAGAAGAACAGGTTCTGGCGCTGCGCCGGCAGGCGGGAAACGATGCGCCGGATCGGCGGCAGGAAGCCCAGATCCAGCATCCGATCGGCCTCGTCGAGCACCAGCACCTCGGTGCGCGCGAGCGTGACGTTGCCCTCGCCCAGGTGGTCGATGAGTCGGCCGGGCGTGGCAACCAGCACGTCGACGCCCCGCGCCAGCGCCTTGGTTTGGGGCCCGTGGCCCACCCCGCCGAACACCACGGTCACCACCAGGCCGAGATGGCGGCCGTAGGTGCGGAAGCTGTCCGCAATCTGCGTCGCCAGCTCGCGGGTCGGCGACAGCACCAGTACACGGCAGCCTTTGCCCGGTGCCGGCCGCCGGTCGGCGGCCAGCCGATGGATGATGGGAAGTGCGAATGCGGCCGTCTTGCCGGTGCCCGTCTGGGCGATGCCGAGGACGTCGCGTCCGGCAAGTGCCACGGGAATGGCCTTGGCCTGGATCGGCGTCGGCGTCTCGTAACCCTCGCTCTGCAGCGCCCTCACGATCGGCGCGGCAAGGCCGAGGTCTGAAAACTTCGTCAATTTCTTGTTCTTTCCTGTGATGCCGCGGTGGCGCGCAGGCACGAGCGATCGGTGCGCGGGCGCGGTCAGCCCGTTGTTGGAGACACCCCGCGTGTCCTGGGTTGTCGATTGAGAGTCGTTCGAGGCGCTCAACAGGTGGGCAGCTCGGGCACAGCGGCCGTGGCATGCCCCTCACGCGGCTGGAGCGCCGAGAGGTCGCTCATGGAGCGGTTGGCGGCTTGTCTCACGTCGCGGCGCACAAGTCAATTGCCGTGAGGCCGGTGACCTACAGAGATTTGTGTCAGGGGTGAGAGCGGCGTCACGAGTTAACCATCCGCGCGAGGTGCGTTGGCTGTGCATTTCTCTGCAGATTCCCTCCGCGCGACATCGCAGCGCGAGGCGCCTGCCCTCACTCGTGGTACAGAAGCGCGTGGCCGTCATGGGCCCGAGCTGTCCAAGGTCCGCTCCTTGCAAGACGCACAGACTTCCGCTCGCACTGCGCGCGACTGGTCGCAAGTCCTCGCGGCATATCGCGAGCCGAGCCCGGCCCGCAGCCTGCTCGAGCTGGCCGTGACTGCTGCCTCGTTTGCCGCGCTGTGGTTCCTCGCCTGGGCGGCACTGGGCGTGGGCTACTGGTTGAGCCTGGTCCTGGCCGTCCCCGCCGCCGGTTTCCTGGTTCGCCTGTTCATGATCCAGCATGACTGCGGCCACGGCGCCTTCTTCCGCCGCCGCGCTGCCAACGACTGGGTTGGGCGAGTGATCGGTGCACTCACGCTCACGCCCTACGACGTCTGGCGCCGGAGCCATGCGATGCACCATGCGACCTCCGGCAATCTCGAGCGCCGCGGCATCGGCGACGTAACCACTCTGACGGTGCGCGAGTACCTGGCACTGTCGCGATGGCGCCGCCTGGGCTACCAGCTCTACCGCAACCCCCTCGTCCTGTTCGGCCTCGGGCCTGCCTACCTGTTCATCGTACAGCACCGGGCGCCGGTGGGGATGGGTAAGGGCGCGGGCTGGAGGCCGTGGATCAGCGCGAGCGCCACCAACCTGGGGGTGGCACTGATCGCCGTGGCCATGATGTGGCTGGTGGGGGTGACGCCGTTCCTGCTCGTGCATCTGCCCGTCACGCTGCTGGCCGCGTCCGCGGGCGTCTGGCTGTTCTACGTCCAGCACCAGTTCGAGGATACGTTCTGGGCCACGGCGCCGGCGTGGACCTTCCATGAGGCGGCGCTCCACGGCAGCTCGCACTATGACCTGCCGGCCGTGCTGCGCTGGTTCACGGCCAATATCGGGGTGCACCACGTGCACCATCTCTGCAGCCGCATCCCCTATTACCGGCTGCCGCACGTCCTGCGCGACTTTCCCGAGCTCGGCGCGATCGGGCGGCTGACGCTGCTGCAGAGCGTCGGCTGCGTGCGCCTCGTCCTGTGGGATGAGGAGCGCCGGCGCCTGATCTCCTTTCGTGAGCTGCGCAGGTCCCTGCCCGAGCGCAGCGGCACCCCCGAGGCGGAGCGGTGCGGCGGCCCGCCGAGCCGCTAAAGAGCGCCCGCCTCAGCCGCGCAGGCGCATGGCGTCGGATGATGTCCCGCATCAGGCCGCGAGCTCGACAGGGGCTCCGCCGCGCAGGGCGGGATGCCGGTTGCCGTACCGTTCTCCTCGATTTGTCCCGTCCCGGACAAATCGCGCCGCTCAGGACCCCCGCGCCCCCCAGACGCGGATGTTTGTTGCTTGGAGTCCACAGCCCGGATCATGCCTCTCCGTAGCCAGCCGGCAAATCGATTGCAGACCTGATGAATGTTCGCCAGATTGTCTCCTCGCAACCTCAAAGGTGCCGGGGTCCCACGATAAGACGACAGTCCGGCCGCAGTCTGCGCGGCGGTCCGAACCACCCTGCGCAAGCTCCCGCCTGACGGGACGAGCCCCCAGGATCTCTTGCAAGGCGGGAGCAGCACATGACCGTCAACGCCAAGATCGATCTCTCGAGCTCATCGACCGCCGTGGTCTTCACGGCGGCCTCGATCACCTCGATGTTCGTGGGGCAGGACCTCGCTCCGGAGACAATTCTGGACCAGACGCCCTTCCATAAGTCCGTAAGGATCGCGAACCCGCCCAATACGCCTTACCAAGTCGACGTTTTCATCGACGGCGAGGTCGTCGACTCCGGAACGGCGTCCCCCCCGGACATCGTGATCACCCCCGCCATGGGCAATACGGTCTGGTACGTCGGGACTGTGGCGGCGATCAAGGTGACGACCTTGACGCCCTTGCCGACGTTCCCAAACCTCGATGCCCTGATCGCCAACGCCTACACGACGCAGTCGCAGCTCGACGCTGCCTTCCAGAACGCGATCAGCGTCCGCGATCAATGGTACGAGAACGTCGCTCGCACGCCGTTCCAAGTCATGTTCGCGGCGCACCTCGACGGGTTCCGGGCCAGTATCCAGTTCTCCGAGGCCCGCGTGATGTCCGACGGCCTGCCGAACACATTGGACGTTCCCGACCTCTTCGACGGCAACAACGTCGTCACCGGCTCGGCCTTCGGCGACGTGATCGATGCCGGCAAAGGATCCGACATCGTACGCGCCGGGGCGGGCGACGATACGGTGTTGGGGGGAGCCGGGCCCGATATCCTCGACGGCGGCGAGGGCATCGACACGCTGAGCTACGCGGGCTCCGGCACCGGCGTGACCATTGCGCTCAACGCCGTCGGCGGAGCCACGGTCTCCGGCGGCGATGCCACGGGCGATGTCGTCTCCGGCTTCGAGATCGTCATCGGCAGCAGCTTCAATGACACCCTGATCGGCAATTCCCTGGCCAACACCATCTCCGGCGGAGCGGGCGACGACACCATCCGCGCCGGTGCTAGCGCCGACAATCTCGACGGCGGGGAGGGTTCCGACACGCTGAGCTACGAGTTCTCGAGCGGCGTGGTCGTCGACCTGAAGAACTCCACGGCGCGCAACGGCCATGCCGAGGGCGACACCTTCATCGGCTTCGAGAACGTCCTCGGCAGCAGCTTCGACGACTGGTTCATCGCCGACGCCAATGCCAACACGTTCCGCGGCGGCGCCGGCTCCGATACGGTGAGCTATGAGCAGTCGGATGCAGGCGTGACCGCGGTTCTCAATCCGGCCGCTCCTGCCGTCGCGAGCGCGGATGGGGACGCCGCCGGCGACAAGCTCATCGGCATCGAGAACCTCGTCGGCAGCAACTTCGACGACACCCTGATCGGCAGCTCGGTCGCCAACAGGCTCGAAGGCAGAGAAGGCAACGACGTCGTTCGCGGCGGTGCGGGCGCCGATCGTCTGGACGGAGGTCCCGGCATCGACACGCTGAGCTATGAAGGCTCGCTCAGCGGTGTCGTCGCCTCGCTGTTCCGCATCAGCGACGACGGTGTCCAGATCGTCACCAAAGGTGACGCCCTGGGCGATTCGGTCAGGAATTTCGAGAACCTGACCGGCGGGAACGGCAACGACGTGCTGAGCGTCAACGACTTCGCCAACACCGTTCTCGGCGGCGAGGGCAACGATCTGATCCGGGCGAGACACGGGGGAGATGTGCTCGACGGCGGCCCGGGCTCCGACACGCTGAGCTATCAGGATGCGTTCTCCGTGCCGGTCGTCGTCGATCTCGCTGCCAATACCGCGATGGCCGCCCAGGCGGACACCATCTCCGGCTTCGAGCATCTGATCGGCTCGAATGAGAGCGACAAGCTCTACGGCGACGACCGGGCCAACTCCATCAACGGCGGAATGGCTTCCGATCTGATCGAGGGCCGGGGCGGCGACGACATCCTGACCGGAGGCGGCAACCTCGACGGCGACGACACGATCGACGGCGGCGAGGGCAACGACAGGATCAGCGGCGGCGGCGGAAACGACACCGTCCGCGGCGCTGCCGGCAGGGACGTGCTCGATGGAGGGGCCGGCTCACGCGACGCCGTCAGCTATGTGGGCTCGGGCGCCGGCGTGACGATCACCCTCGGGATCGGAACGTTGGCGACGGCCGGCAAGGGCGGCGATGCCGAGGGCGATGTGATCAAAGGTTTCGAGGACATCATCGGCAGCGACTTCCGGGACGTGCTGAAGGCCAGCGCGGTCGGCAACATCATCAGCGCCGGCGGGGGTGATGATCTGGTCGTCAGCAACCCTCAGCCCATGATCGGCCCGCAGTTCGACACGTTGGACGGCGGGGATGGGATCGACACCCTGAGCCTCGCCGGCGCGTTGACGACCCTCAATATCATGCTCGACACCGGCACCGTCACGGCGACGAGCTATTCCGCCAAGATCGCCAACTTCGAGGTCTTCATCGGCGGCTCCGGCAACGATTTCATGTTCGCCAAGTTCGACGGCAGCGCGCCCGTCACTTTTGTCGGAGGCGCCGGCAAGGATACCATGCGGAGCGGCGGCGGCCACGACGTGCTGGATGGTGGCTCAGGCTCCGACACCTTGATGTTCTCGGGGCTGGCGGCGGGCGTCTCGGTCGACCTGCTGACGAACGTCGTGGTGGGGGCTGGCAACGACACGATATCCAGCTTCGAGAATGTGAACGGCACCTCGTCGGGCGACACGCTGCGCGGCAACGGTCTCGCCAACAAACTGCACGGCATGAACGGCGACGACGTGATCGAAGGCAGGGCGGGCGCGGATCAGCTCGATGGCGGAGGCGGCATCAACACCCTGAGCTACGAGAGCTCAATCCTCGGCGTGACGGTCTCGCTCGGAGCCAACAGCAGCGTGGCCACGCTGGGCAAGGGCGGTGATGCCGAGGGAGACGCGATCGTCAATTTCCACAATATCACCGGCGGCGCCGGCAACGACCGTCTTTCCGGCAACAACCTCGACAACGTTCTCCAGGGCAGGGCGGGCGCGGATCAGCTCGATGGCGGAGGCGGCATCAACACCCTGAGCTACGAGAGCTCAATCCTCGGCGTGACGGTCTCGCTCGGAGCCAACAGCAGCGTGGCCACGCTGGGCAAGGGCGGTGATGCCGAGGGAGACGCGATCGTCAATTTCCACAATATCACCGGCGGCGCCGGCAACGACCGTCTTTCCGGCAACAACCTCGACAACATCCTCCAGGGGAGAGCCGGCGACGACTGGCTGACAGGCGAAGCCGGGGCCGACACCTTCGTCGCCGGACCCGGCGTCGACACGATCACGGATTTTTCGGCAGCGTCCAAGGGCGGGGCGGACAAACTCGACCTGCGGGCCTTCAGCGCTTTCGCTAGCTTCGGCGACCTGCTGGCCGCAGGCGCCCTGAGCGACGAGGATGGGGCAGCCACGCTCGCGCTCGCCCCCACGACCAGGGTGGTCTTGAGCGGCGTTGCAAGCGCCGATCTCGGCCAGGACGACTTTATTTTTGCGACCTGAGCCGCGGCCCGCCAGCCCCTGAGCCGGCGTGTGTCTTGGCGCCGCGTGGTCGGTGCCGGGCGCCAAGCGGCACGGCCTGTGACGATTCGGGCGACGGCGCCCCTGGCTCCGCCCGCGCCCGCGCCGCGCATCGCGCCCAACCCACGGCAGGGACTGAGGAAAACTGGAATGGTGCGGTCGAGAGGACTCGAACCTCCACGCCTTGCGGCGCTAACCCCTCAAGCTAGTGCGTCTACCAATTCCGCCACGACCGCACGGGGCCTCTGCGCCCGCACGTCTACCAAAACGGGCGGGCGCGAACAAGCAGGCGGCACCGGCACGTCGCCGGCATCGGCACCGGCCCCGCGCCGCGGCCAGCCGAGACGCAGGCCCCGAGGATGACTTGCGCCGCGCCGCGCGCTATGCCGGCGGCGTGGCGCCCCGCACCGGCCTTCCCCGCCCGCTGCGGCGATGGATGCGAGCGGCGGTGCCGGAGGCTTGACCCGTGACACGGAGCACGAGACGCACCGACCTGCCGGCCGTAGCCTGGGCGCGCTCGCCGGGGCTCGTCCCCTACGAGGCGGCGTGCCGGGCGATGGCCGCGCGCGTGGAGGCGATCGCCGCCGGCCGCGCACGCGAGCTGGTGTGGCTGCTCGAGCATCCCCCCCTCTACACGGCCGGCACCAGCGCCCGCGACGGCGATCTCCTCGATGCCGGTCGCTTCCCCGTCCACCGCACCGGCCGCGGCGGCCAATTCACCTATCACGGCCCGGGCCAGCGGGTGGGCTACGTCATGGTCGACGTGCGCGCGCGCTTCGGCGACGTGCGCGCCTACGTGGCGGCGCTCGAGGGCATCGTGATCGAGGCGCTGGCCGGGCTCGGCGTGCACGGCGAGACGGTGCCGGGGCGGGTCGGGGTGTGGGTTGCCGGCGCGGCCGGAGGGACCGGGCGGGAGAAGATCGCCGCCATCGGCGTGCGCCTGCGCCGCTGGGTCAGCTCGCACGGCTTCAGCATCAACGTGGCGCCGGAGCTCGAGCACTTCTCCGGCATCGTTCCATGCGGCATCCGCGATGCCGGGGTGACGAGCCTCGCCCGCCTCGGCCTCAGGATCGGGCTGGCCGAACTCGACTGCGCACTGCGGGCCGCGTTCGAGGCCCGCTTCGGCCCGACCGCGGCGGGCCCGGATCCCCTGGCCGAGGCCGGGGAGGAGCTTCCTGCCGGTCGGGCGTGATCCGGACGGGATGCGCACGCGCCTCCCGCCCGCGGCGCTACGGGCGGTCGGCGCGCTGGGGAGGCGGAAAACAGCCTAGCCCTTTTGCCCGCCCTTCTGGTCGTCGCCCGGGACTGATCCGGGCCCGGGCGGGGCGTCCGGGTTGTCGTAGTAGAGGCTGCCTTCCTCGATTGAGACGACGTCGTCGGTCTCGAGCTGGTACTCGTCCTCCTCGTCGTCGTTGAGACGGACGGTGCACCCCTTGACGCAGATGCCCTGCAGCACTTGCGCGGGCTTCAGCACATGATCGGTCTTGGTGTCGCCCTCGATGATCGTCACCTTGTGATCGCGATCATCGCGGTTGGTGATCGACACCGCCTGGGCCGCGGCACCGCTCGTCAGGAGTAGCACGACCGCCCACACCGCACGCGCCAAAGGCGCCAGCCGCATCGAACGCAACGAGCGCACCATTCGACCCTACTTCTTCGCCTTCTTCTTCGCGGTCTTCTTCTTCGCCTTCTTCGCCTTCTTTGCCTTCATTGCCGTGTCCTTCCATGTGTCGCTCGAATCGTGTCCGAGCGCTGTCAATGTGAAAATTTTTCGGCGCGTTGCCAATCTTTTTTTTCCGCTGACCCCTATCGACGTTTTCGATAGATAGGCACGCGTCGCCGACACGCGCGGAGAGCGAAAGCATGGACATCACACTCGCGCGCACGTTCCTCATGGTGGCCGAGACCGGCAGCTTCGTCGACGCCGCGCGCAAGATGAACGTCACGCAGTCGACCGTGAGCGCGCGCATCCGCGTGCTCGAGGAGTTGTTCGGCCGCCCGCTGTTCGAGCGATCCAAGAGCGGCGCAGCGCTCACCGGTGCAGGCGAGCAGTTCCAGAAGCATGCGCTGGCGCTCGTGCGCGTGTGGCACCATGCGCAGCTCGAGGTCGGCTTCTCCGGCCCCTACCGCGACCACCTCGCCGTCGGCGCCCACGCCACCCTGTGGGACGGCTTTCTCCTCAAGTGGATATCGTGGTTGCGCGACAACATCCCCGACATCGCCATCTCCGCCTCCGCCAGCCTGTCGGCGGTGATGATCCAGCGCCTGCTCGAGGGCACGCTCGATCTCGCCGTGATGTATCGGCCGGGACAGCCGCCGGGCCTCACCACCGAGCATCTCTTCGACGAGGAGTTCGTGCTCGTCACCAGCGCCCCGGCCGGCAGCCGGCGCCACCTTGCCAACTACGTGTTCGTGGACTGGGGGCCCGAGTTCCAGGCCGAGCACGCCGTCGCCTTCCCCGAGCTCGACAACACCGCCGTCAATCTCGATCTGGGCTCTCTTGGGCTCGACTATCTGCTCGCCAACGAGGCCTCCGGCTACTTCCCCCGCCGGCTGGTCCGGCGCCACGTCAACCGCCGCCGGCTGCGCATCCCTTCGCGGGCGCGCTCCTTCACCTATCCCGTTTACATGGTCTACCCGGAGGCGCGCGACGAGGAGGCCTACGAGCCGATCCTGGACGGCCTGCGCCGGGCCGCCGAGCGCCTCATCTGACCCCGGCCGGCGGAAGTGTCGCCTGCGGCCAGAGCCGCTGCCCGCCGCTCAGCGCACGGGCGCGGCGGCAGGCTCGGGCCGGGGCGCCGCCAGCTGCGGCCCGTCGACCGGCAGCGCCAGCACCGCTCGCAGGCCGGGCGCGTTGTCCTCGAGCCTCACCGTGCCGCCGTGCAGCCGCGCCACCGCCGCGACCAGGCTGAGGCCGAGGCCGCTGCCCGGCTGCGACCGGCTCGTCTCCAGCCGCACGAAGCGCCTCAGCGCCCGCTCGCGGTCCTGCGGCGCCACGCCCGGCCCGCGGTCGGCGACCGCGATCTCCACGGTCGCGCCCCTGCCGGCGAGCGACAGCGTGATGGTGCCGCGGCCTGCCGCCTCGCGCGCGGTCCGCTCCGGCGCGGCTCCGGAGTACTTGATGGCATTGTCGACGAGATTGGCGACCGCCTGGCTCACCAGCTCGCGGTTGGCGACCACAGCCAGGCCCTTCTGCGCCGACACCTCGAGCCTGAGCCCCGCCTCCTCCGCCACCGGCTCGTAAAGCTCGGCCACGTCGCCGACGACGGCGGCGGGATCGATGCGCGCCATGCTCTCGGCAATCGCGCCCGCCTCGAGCCTGGCGATGAGCAGCAGCGAGTTGAAGGTGCGGATGAGTTCGTCGGCTTCCTCGATGGTCCGTTCCAGGCCCTCGCGGTGGGCGGCGGCCCCGTCGGGGCTGCGCAGCGCCGCCTCGGCCCGGTTGCGCAGGCGGTTGAGCGGCGTCTTGAGGTCGTGGGCGATATTGTCGGACACCTCCCGCAGGGCAGCCATCAGCTCCTCGATGCGCGCCAGCATGGCATTGAGGCTCTGCGCCAGGCGGTCGAGCTCGTCGCCGGAGCCGTCGACCGGGATGCGCTTGGAGAGCTCGCCCGCCATGATCGTGCGGGTCGCCGCGGTGATGGCCTCGATGCGGCCGAGCACGCTGCGGCTGATGAGCAGCCCCGCGCCGACGCCGAGCAGGAGCAGGAGCGCGATGCTCCACAGCCCCAGCGCGCCCATGCTGTCGGCAAAGCGGTGCAGGTCCTCGATGTCGCGGCCGACGATCAGCGCCAGGCCGCCCGGCACCGGCAGCGGCACGCCTACGGCGTGGCGCGGCGCGCCCGGGCCCTCCTCGCCCGCGCGCACGTAGCTGAACACGGTGCCCTGGCGCGCCCCCGACAGCTCGGGCGGCACCCGGTCGAGGTTGCCCGCCACCTTGCGGCCGGTGGCGTCGACCAGGAGATAGAGGCTGGAGCCCGGCTGGGCCGAGCGCTGGGCGATCACCGTGGCGAGCCGCTCCGGCCCGCCGGCCTGGAACTGCTCGCGCAGGCCCACCACCTCGGCCTCGAGGGTCTCCACCACCTTGTTGGTAAGCAGGTCGTTGGCGCGCCAGGCCACCACCCCCACGATCGCCCCCGCCGCCACCACGAACGCGCCCATGTAGGCGAGCGTCACGCGGAAGGGCGTCGAGCCGAGGAGCCTAGTCAGCGCCGTCACGGATCATGTACCCGGCTCCGCGCACGGTATGGAGCAGCTGCTTGGAGAAACCCTTGTCGATCTTGCTCCTCAGGCGCGAGATGTGCACGTCGATGACGTTGGTCTGGGGATCGAAGTGATAGTCCCACACGTTCTCGAGCAGCATGGTGCGGGTGACGACCTGGCCGGCGTGCTTCATCAGGTACTCGAGGAGGCGGAACTCGCGCGGCTGCAGCAGGATCGGCTCGCCCGCCCGCGTCACCTTGTGGGACAGGCGGTCGAGCGACAGGTCGCCCACGCTGTAGCGGGTGGCCTGCTCCTCGGGCGCGGGCCGGCGCGCCAGCGCCTCGATGCGCGCCAGCAGCTCGCTGTAGGCGTAGGGCTTGGTGAGATAGTCGTCGCCGCCCGCGCGCAGGCCCTTGACGCGGTCATCGACCTCGCCCAGCGCCGATAGGATGAGCACGGGCGTGCGCGCGCCCTCCGCGCGCAGCGCCTGCACCACCGCCAGCCCGTCGCGCCGCGGCAGCATGCGGTCCACGATCAGCACGTCGTAGCGGTTCTCGCGGGCCATGGCGAGGCCGCTCTCGCCGTCGCCGGCGACGTCGGCGGCGTGGCCGCTCTCGCGCAGCGACCTCTGCAGGAACTGGGCGGTCTCGCGGTCGTCTTCGATCACCAGCACGCGCATGGCAGGCTCGGTCGGTCCTCTGCGGGCAGGCAATCCTACCCGAAAGAGATGCAACGAGGCGACCTGTCCGGATCGGGGGCAGGCCGCCTCGCGCACGCTACGCCTGACGGCGGGGCCGTCAGCTCTTCTTCAGCTGCACCGGAACGAAACGCGTCTCAGAGCCGCTCTTGACGCGCATCAGCACCGCC
>Ga0209172_10001276_pt1 | contig 55254 bp, 48 predicted proteins | sample LarsenN4metaG_FD_184113 | JGI IMG/M metagenome (GOLD analysis project Ga0209172, IMG submission 184113) | Hot spring sediment bacterial and archeal communities from British Columbia, Canada, to study Microbial Dark Matter (Phase II) - Larsen... ...
ATTCCTCTTCTGTGCGGTTGGTCAAAAAACCCGTTTCGACCAAAACGGCAGGCATGGAAGTTTCGCGCAACACAAGAAAACCCGCCTGTTTCACCCCTTTGTCAATGCGGGAAGCGGTAGAATTGGCGAACTGCTGCACGAGGCTCGCAAACAGAATACTTTGCTCGAGGTAAGCACTTTGCCAAACGCTGCCGAGGATATGGGCTTCGGGGCTGTTCGGGTCGTAGCCCTCGTAGTTTTTCTGATAATTTTCCTCGTAGTAGATGGCGGCGTTCTCGCGTTTGGCGACTTCGAGGTTGTGATCGGCAGTGTGAAGCCCCATGACGTAAGTCTCCGCGCCGTGAATATGCGCGGCCTTCACCGCGTTGCAATGGACGCTGATGAAAAGGTCGGCTTTGTTGCGGTTGGCGATGGCGGCGCGTTCGTTGAGTTCGATAAATTCGTCCGTTTTGCGGGTATAAATCACCTCTACTTCGGGAAAAGCGCCGCTAATCATCTCGCCAAGTTTGAGCACGATAGCCAGCGCGTTGTCTTTTTCTTTGGAAATCACGCCTTTGCAGCCGGGGTCTTTACCGCCGTGTCCGGCGTCCAGCACCACTTTTTTTATTTTGTAAGAAATTGGAACCTCGACACCGGACGTTGGATGTGCGGCGACCCGTGGAGTTTCCATACTTTTGCCGCGCCCGTTGTCGGGTACAGTCACGTTAAAATTTTGTAAAACAAGCCACGTTGCGAGTAGCGAGAGCGTTCGTAGGGCGATTTTGAATTTCATAAACCCAGTTTTTGGTTTTCTAAAAAAACAAATACTGAAGGCAGTTGATGTGAAAAATGATTAAAAAACGAGTAAAAACTTCAAAAAACGTTCAAGTACCTTCCTAAACCGGGAATCCCGAATCCTCTTTCCGTGAGAAAATTGTTGGGCAAATATCGGCTTTTCTTCCAAATCCTCGCGCTACTCGCCTGCACAAGAGCGGCGGCGCAGGTTCCGTTGGATTCTTTGCCGCGTATTGGCCCCGCCGCACAGCCGGCCGGACGACCCGATACGCTCCCGCCCGGTTTGCAGGATTCGGCAGTTGTGGATTTGAGCGGCATCAAAATTTCGGATGAAGGGCTGGACGAAGAGGTGGAGTACGGCGCAGTGGACTCGATGTGGTTCGACGTGCAAAACAAGCAGGTTCACCTGTATGGAAATGCCTCCGTAAAATATACTTCCCTGACTATCAAGGCCGGTTACATCCTGCTGGACTGGGACAAAAGCGAAATCAGCGCTGCACCGCTGGCTGATTCTACGGGAAAACTCGCCGGCTACCCGGACTTTCAGGACGGTCAGCAAAATTTCACGGCAGCACGGCTGCGTTACAATTTCAAAACCCGGAAAGGAGTCATTTACGAAGCGCGCACCAAACAGGAAGACTTGTACGTGCTGGGCGAAAAAGCCAAATTTATCGGCGCTGGCGATACTGGCGACACCACGCAGCGGTCGCGCAACACGATTTATAATAAAGACGCCATCATCACTTCCTGCGACCATCCGGAGCCTCATTTCGGCATTCGCACCAAAAAATTAAAAGTCATCCCCGATAAACTCGTCGTCACAGGGTTGTCGGTGGTGGAGTTGGGCGGCATCCCGACGCCGCTGGTGTTGCCTTTCGGTTTTTTCCCGATTACAAAAACACGGAAAGCGGGGCTGATTATCCCCAGAGATTTTGAATTTGCCGACGCGGAAGGTTTCGGCTTGCGGGATTTTGGCTGGTATCAGCCGATTTCCGACCACATGGATTTGTCGGTTTTATTCACGGCCTACACGAGTGGCTCGTGGGGCGTGGCAGCGACCTCGCGCTACAACAAACGCTACGCCTATAACGGCAGTTTTTTGATGAGTTACAACAACCGGGTGCGCGAAGACCAATTTGCTAACAAATTGTCGCAGAAGTCGTTCCGCATTACCTGGGCGCACAATCAGGACGCGAAAGCCCACCCGACCAAACGTTTCGGCGGCTCGGTAAACATCGAAACGAACCGCGACCAAAACCGCAACTTCAACGATTACCAAAGTGTGTACCGCAACACGCTGACCTCCAACCTGACCTATTCGCAGTCGTTTCCCGGCAAACCCTACCAACTCGCGGCGAGCCTCAACCACTCCCAAAACACGCAAACGCGCGTGATGGACATCACCTTGCCGAACGTGAATTTCACGATGCAGCAAATCTTCCCTTTCCGGCGGAAAGAGGCATTGGGCAAAGAACGCTGGTACGAAAAAGTGTCGCTTACCTACTCGTCGAGGTTCCAGAATCGGTTTAGCACGGTGGACACGCTGCTGTTTACCCGCAAAACGCTCGAAGGCGCCAGACTCGGCATGCAGCACACAGCCAGTACCGACCTGACGTTCAAAATTTTCAAGTACATCAACGTCGCGCCAAGACTCGATTACGAGGAAAACTGGTACCCCTACACGATTGAAAAACAACTGATTCCGGAAATTCGCTACGTGTACGACACGATTCGCGACGGCGACAATTTCTTCCTTGTGGTGGACAGCGCGCAGACTCAATTCGGTGTGGACACGACGGTGCGCAACTGGGGTTTTTACCGTTACGGGAGTTACAATACGGGTATTTCGATGAATACGGCCCTGTTTTTTACCCGCCAGTTCAAACGCGGCTGGTTTCGGGGGTTTCGCCACACGATGAAACCCAACGTGAGCGTAGGGTTCGGGCCTGATTTTTCCAACCCGCCGTACAGCCGCTACTATCGCGAGGTAGAAACTGACCTGCGACCGGCCAACAGGGACACGCTGATTTACAACATTTTCGACGAAGCGATTTATGGGCGACCGCCGAGTACGCCCTCTACCCGACGCGACATTATTTTGAATTATAGTTTGCTCAATGTGCTGGAATTCAAGCATTACTCGGCAAAAAAAGATACTATTTTCAAGCGACGTATTTTCGACGGCCTGGCTTTCAACGGCAACTACAATTTCACGGCGGACTCGCTCAACTGGAGCGAAATCACGACCGGCGGCCTGTTCCGTTTTTTCAAAGGCATCGTCAATCTGACCTGGAATGCCCGCTTCGACCCCTACCTCGCCGACGCGCAAGGCCGGCGGGTGAATACTTTTGTGTTGGACAGGCGGAATAAAATCGTGCGTACGACCGCGCTGGGGTTCCAGTTGAATACCGTCTTCACCATCAAACAGTTGCGCGACGTTTTTGCCGGAAAAGAAACCGATGTTGCGCTCGGCCCGCAGCAAAACCCGCAAACCAACCGCCCCACGGTGAAAGACGATTTGCTGGGCTGGTTCAACGACTTTCGGGTCAATTACAGCATTTCGCTCGACCGGCGACTGATACCGGAAGGCTTCGGCGAAGCCAGAGACACTTTCATCATCGGGCGGCACAACATCAGTTTTTCGGGCAGCATCCCGCTCACCTCGAAATGGTCCATCACAGTGGGCAATATCTCCTACGATTTTCAGAGCAAACAACTCGTGTATCCCGACCTCGGCTTCGCCCGCGATCTGCATTGCTGGCAACTGAATTTGAGTTGGCAACCCGTGCGCGGCACCTACCTTTTCACCATCAACGTGAAGCCCGGCTCCTTCGATTTCCTGAAATTTCCGTACAGGAAAAACAATTTTGATGCGGGGTTGTAGCCCGGAAATGCATTCGCTGCTGGTTTTCCTGCATTCATCCCGGGATTTCATTTTTTTGTACAAATTTTTCAAAATCAAAGTTTTAGCACCCTCTACTGGTATGCACAGCAAACGGCGTGTGAAAAAAAGGTTAAGTTTACAGCGCAAGCGACTAATGGAATTTTTACCTTTGGCACCTGAATCTTTTTTATTTTTGGTCTAATCGCTTACCAACCATATCAAATTTTCGGAAGTCGCTCATGTGCAGGATGTTTTTAAATGAAAACATCGGCTCCATGCGCGGCTTTTTGCTTTCCTGAGAAGTAAAATCTTTACTTCCTAAAAGCGGTGAAGTCCAGGACTAATCGCATTCTATCCACTTCAAATTTTCGGAAGTCGTTGGCGGACAGGTTTACTTCCTGTCAAACAAACCCGTGTTATTGCTCTTGCACATAGGAAGCTTGTACGTCGTCGGCTTTTTTTAGTGAAGTCCGCGCCATGCCTTGTCAGTTGGCGCCCCTGGCTATGGAACTTAACCATATTCTTCACTAAAATTTTTTCAGTTTATGAAGCGATTACTGTTAACTACACTCCTGGTGTGTTTCGCCGCCGGCCTCGCCCTCGCGCAGCGCACCGTGACGGGCACGGTGTCGGGCGACGACGGGGAGACTCTCATCGGCGCTTCGGTGCGTGTCAAAGGCACTCAGGTCGGTTCAGTCACCGACGTGACGGGCAAATTCCGGGTAGAGGTACCGGCTGGAGCGACCGAATTGACGGTTTCTTACACCGGTTACGCCACGCAGGATGTCACCATTGGCACCTCGAATGTGGTGGACGTGGTGCTCACGTCCGGCCAGGTTTTGAGCGAAGCGGTGGTGACGGCACTCGGCATCACCCGCTCGGAGAAAGCGCTCGGCTACACCGTGTCCAAAGTGGACGGCTCTACGGTGAGCGGTTCGGGTGAAATCAACGCGATTCAGGGTCTTGCGGCCAAGACCTCCGGCCTTCAGGTCATCGGTTCCGGCGGTACGCCAGGCGCCTCGTCGAAAATCCTGCTCCGCGGCAACTCATCGTTCCAACTGGACAATCAGCCGCTGATCGTGATTGACAACATCCCTTACGACAACCAGGTGAACACGGTCATCGGTGGCGACTACCCGTTCAATCCGAACTTGCAGGGGGTGAACGAATCGAACCGTGCGCTGGACATCAATCCCGACGATATCGAGAGTATTTCGGTGTTGAAAGGGCCTTCAGCGAGCGCACTGTACGGCTCCCGCGCAGGTAACGGCGTGATTTTAATCACGACTAAAAAAGGAGTGAAAGGTCGTTTGAAAGTTGGTTACGGCCTTTCTTACAGTTTTGATCAGGTGAACAAATTGCCTGAATTGCAGCGTCAATTCGGCCAGGGAACCGGCGGCGGCGCTGTCGTCACGGATGCTAACGGCGTCATCACTGGCAGCAACCCTCAGGGTAATGCGGTAGCCAACACACCCAACAGTTGGGGCCCGGCGATTACGGAATCGTTCGACAATCTGGACACATATTTCCAAAATGGAACTTCCATTATGAACAACCTGTCCATTGCCGGTGGCAACGACAAAACGACTTTCCGTTTTTCCTACGGCAATGCCAACCAGACCGGTATCGTGCCGAACACTCAGTTGAAACGCAACACGTTCCGCATCAGCGCGACGACAGGTGTTGACAAATTCAAAGTTTCGGTAAATGCCGCTTACACTGCTTTGCAAGACCGCAAAGCCCAAAACGGCAGCAACCTTTCCGGGGTTATGCTCGCGCTGACGCGTATGCCCGCTGACTTCGACATTCTCGGCGGCACTGGGCCCAATGGTTTTGAAAATGCCGACGGCTCGCAACACACTTATTTCTTCGCCTACGACAACCCGCTTTGGTCGGCCTATCACAACCCGAACAACACGGATCTGAATCGTATTTCCGGTGCGGTCAGTTTCGATTATTTGCCGATTGACTGGCTGACGCTGACCTTCCGCATCGGAACGGACATGTACAACGACAAGCGCAAGCAGATTTGGGACATCAGCAGCCAGAACTTCGATCCGCGCGGTGAAATTTGGGAATCCAGCATTCGCCACGAAGAAATCATCACAGACTTCCTCGGTCGCATCAATAAGCGTTTTGGCGACTTTTCCACTACCCTGCTGCTGGGTACGCAACTCAACCACCGCACCGACGAATCGAACTTCGCACGTGGTAGCGTGTTGGCCGCAGGCGGGTATTACAACCTGAAAAATGCCTCTATTTTTTACGCAGATAATACGGATGTCACCCGCCGTATCGCAGGCATTTTTGGTTCGGTCGACATCGGCTACCGCGATTTCGTTTACCTGACAGTAGGCGGACGTAACGACTGGGCTTCTACTTTCGGCCCGCTGGCTGAAAACAGTTTCTTCTACCCGAACGCGTCTTTGTCTTTTGTCCCGACAGAATTGATGGACGAAAACAGCGTGTTGTCGTACCTGAAATTCCGCGCTTCTTACGCGGAAGCCGGTCGCGAACCGACGCCTTACAAGTCGCGCACTTACTTCGGTCGCCCGACGTTTACCGACGGTTTCACCAACGGTATTGGCTTTCCTTATTTGGGCCAAAACGGCTTTACCGTCGGTTTGAGCAACCCGAATATTTTGGGCAACGAACTGCTGCGCCCGGAAATCAACAAATCCTGGGAAACCGGTTTCGATTTTCGTTTGTGGAAAAACCGCTTGCGTGGCGCGTTCACCTATTATTACTCTAAGTCTGTTGACTTGCTCGTTGACCGGCCTATCGCGGCGACTTCGGGTTACTCTTTTTACACGAGCAATGCAGGTGAAATGGTCAATAAAGGCGTTGAAATTGAACTCGATTACGACATTTTCAAAAAGAACAATTTCACCTGGACGTTGGGCGGTAATTTTACTAAAAACAACAACGAAGTGGTCAAACTCGCGCCCGGCGTGACCCAGTTTAGCATCGAAACGGCTTTCACAGGCATCGGTTCGTTCGCTATCGAAGGCCAGCCTTACGGCGCCATCTTCGGTACGCAGTGGGTTCGCGACGACCAGGGCCGCCTCGTGATTGGCGAAAACGGCCTGCCGCTGCGCGCCGACGGCGAAGGATTCCTCGGCAATCCTTACCCGGACTTTACTGCGGCGGTACGCAACACGTTCAAAGTGTGGCGTTTCAACCTCACGGCTTTGCTCGACATCCGCGAGGGCGGCGCACTCTGGAACGGTACCTACGCGCGCCTCAACAACATCGGCCGCACACAGGAATCCGCCGATGGTCGCGCCAATTATTACATCATCGAAGGTGTAAAACAAGACGGCACACCCAACGACACGCGCATCAGCGCCTTCAATTATTTCCGCACGTTTATGGGCGACGGTGGCAACTACGCTGTCGAAAACGCCATTCAGGATGGCTCATGGATTCGTTTGCGCGAAGTAACGCTGGGCTACGATTTGCCGAAAATCGCTGATTTCGTAGAAAACGTTTCGGTATTTGTGACGGGTCGCAACCTTTGGCTCAGCACCGATTATAAAGGTGTTGACCCCGAAACTTCGCTGACTGGTGCAGGCTCCAATGTGGGCGGTTTCGATTATTTCAACATGCCCAACACACGGTCGTACATCGTCGGCTTGCGTGCTAATTTTTAAGAGCCGCATTCGGACTAACCGTCATTTTTCACAAAAAAACATTCATTTCGATGAAAAAAACACTCTCAATATTCACCCTGCTCGCGCTGGCATTTTTTTACAGCAGTTGCGAGAAATACGTCGAAGGTTACGACGTGTCGCCCAACGACCCCCTCGACGTGAACGTGGAAGTGCTGCTCACCGGCACCGAAGTAGCCACGTTCAGCAATTACACCGGCAACCTCGCCCGCATTCCTGCGGTGCTGATGAATCAAATGGCGGGTCGGCAGTTCCAGTTTGAAGATTTCCAGGAATACATCATCCGCGAGTCTGCCGTGGACAACGAATTTCAGCAGTTGTACAACGGCGGTATGATCAACGCCCAGGCGCTGATCGAAAAAGCCGGCGACGATAATAAAATTTATCGCGGCATCGCACGGGTTTTGAAAGTGATGAATATCGGATTGGCTACCGACCTCTGGGGCGACGTGCCGTATTCCGAATCGCTGCAAGGCATCGAAAACTTCAACCCGGCTTATGACGCGCAGGAAAATATTCTGCGCGACATCCAGGCCGAACTCGACCTGGCTATCCAGGATTTGGACAGCGACCCGGCTTCCAACGTGAAAGTGCCGGGACTCGACGACCTCATTTTTGAAGGTGATGCTGTAAAATGGCGCAACGCAGCGCGCATCCTCAAAGCCCGTTACTACAATCGTCTGAGCAAACGCGACCCGGGCGGCTCAGCTACCCAGGCCCTGGCAGCACTCGACGCCGCCTACGGCGACGGCCTCGCAGGCAACGGCGACGACCTGATGGCTTACTTCGGCGAAGCGGCCAACGAATGGAACCAGTGGTACGCATTCGAGCAACAACGCGCCGGTTACCTCACGATGAACCAGTTTTTCCTCGACCTGCTGACCGGCGACCCTCGCCTGCCGCTTTACGCGAGTGAAAATCCTTCCGGCGGTTTCGACGATCAGCAACCCATCGGGCCTTACTATGCAGGCGTAGCCTCGGCGTTACCCTTGATCACTTATTTTGAGGCAAAATTCATAGAAGCCGAAGCGGCATTCCGCGCCAATGACAAAGTCCGCGCCGCCGCAGCATTCAACGCTGCCGTGACAGCCAACCTGACCAAACTCGGCGTGCCGGATCCGGCTTATCTCGCTGCCAATGCCAACGAAACGGACGCTACCATCACGTTGGAAAAAATCATGACGCAGAAGTACATCGCCATGTTCACCCAACCTGAAGTGTGGAGCGATTGGCGCCGCACCAATCTGCCTGCACTGACGCCCAATCCTGACGCCAGCGTGTCGGCTATCCCGCGCCGCCTGACTACCGCGCAAAGCGAACGGCTCTACAACACCAGCGCCGTCGTGGAGGCAGACATCCTGAAACCCGTCTGGTGGGACCAATAAAACGAATGTTCCTGTAAATAGCGCGGCTGCTCCGTTTCGACGGGGCGGCCGTTTTTTATTTTAACGAAACGCTCCGCAATCCGCCATTTCTCCTGAATTTAGCATCTGAAAAATGAGGCTGTCAAGTTTGGAAGTTTTTCAGCGATAAATTTGACGGCCTGCAAACCTCCCTCTTTATGTCAACCGACGAACGTATCCGCAAACGCCCCAACCTCCGCATGCCGCTCGTTATCATGGGCGCGGCCATGGCGATTTTTTTCGTTTGTTTTGGCGCTTACCTGCTCATCGACAAGTCGTTTTTACGCCACATTCCGGTCGAGTTCCGGAATATTTTTGCTGTGATGGTACTCATTTACGGCGTTTTTAGAGGCTGGCGCGTTTATTCCGAATATTTTTAAAAAACTGAAAAATATGAAAAATATCCTCCTGCTCATCGTACTTGCAGCAGTATTTTTTGCCTGCGAACAACCCAAAACAAAAAGTGGCAAAGCACTTGACACGCCTACAACCGGCGAAATCACGATCATGGTGGACGACGGCTATCGCCCGATTATCGAGAGCTCCATTGACGTGTTTGACAGTATTTACAAACAAGCGAAAATCAACGCTATTTACACGTCGGAAGGCGAGGCCGTAGCAGCCCTCATCCGCGATTCGGTGCAAGTTATCGTCATCACCCGCCAACTGACCGCCGACGAAAATAAATATTTTCAGGCGCGTGGCTTTACCCCCAAATTCACCCCGATTGCCTACGACGCACTGGCTTTTATCCTGAATCCTGCCAACAAGGACACAGTATTCACCAAAGAACAACTGCAAAATATCCTCACCGGGAAAACAGCCAAATGGTCGGATTTGAACCCTAAATCAACTTTGGGCAATATTCAAATCGTGTTCGACCACCCGCTGTCCGGCACCGTTCGTTATGTGAAAGACTCGATTTTGGCCGGCGCAGCCTTGCCTTCCAATGCTTCAGCCGTAAAGACCAACACCGAAGTGATTGATTATGTGTCGAAAAACAAAAACGCAATTGGCATCATCAGCGCCAACTGGATTTCGGACACGGACGACAGCGGCGTGCAAAAATTTTTGAAAGAAATAAAACTGGCTGACATCGCCACGATAGCAGGCAAAGAAGGTTACGGCCCTTATCAGGCTTATCTGGCCAAAAACTGGTATCCGTACAAACGCACTGTGTACGTCATCAACGCGCAGGCACGCAATGGCCTGGGGTTGGGGTTTGCCTCCTACCTCGCTGCCGACGGGCAACGCATCGTGCTCAAAGACGGCCTTTTGCCAGCCAATGCTGTCACCAGGCTCATAGAGGTGACGCGTTGATTTTAACTCACTCATTCACAAGGTGTATTCATCCGTTCAACAGGCTTTTCCACACATTTTGAGGCAACAAGATTGCCGTACCGCTGTTAAACTTGTTTTAAGATTTCGACCTTTTTCGATACCTCGTGTGGATTTTTTTGAAAAAAAGCGTCTGAAAAGTGGAACTTCGCCGCTGAGAAAAAACAAACGCCCACGCGGTTTTTTAACACAAACTTTTTCCGAACAATGACAAATCTCTTGAGAAAAGTGCTCTTTTTCGCAGCACTCGTGTATGCCTCGGCTATCGCCGCCCAAACCCGCGCCGACGGTCTGGCAGCGATGCAATTGGAAGATTGGGACAAAGCCATCAGCGTTTATACCGCGCTCACAAAAGCCGACCCGACCGACCAGGATGCTTTCCTTTCCCTCTCCAACGCCTATCTTGCCAAAGGCGATAAAAACAAAGCGCTCGAATTGGCGAAAGCTGCTTTCGATGCGAAGCCGGAAGGACCTTTGTCTTTTGTGGCGCTCGCCAGAACCGAATTGCTCAAAGGAAACTCCTCTGGCGCCAGCGAACAATTCAAACGGGCACAGGGGAAAGCGAAAAAAGATATTAACGTGCATCGCCAAATCGGCGAATCATACCTCTTTTTCACCCCTCAGGGTAGCAACCGGCCCGACCTCACGCGCGCTGCCGAATTGCTGACCGCCGCTACCGATGTCAATTCGAAAGACACTCCGACACTGATGGCGCTGGGTTATGCGTACAAAGAGCAGGGCAACGGCGGTTTCGCAGCCCAGCAATACGAGCTGGCCGAGCAACTCGAGCCCAAAAACCCCTTGCCCAAAGTCATGTTGGCAAAAGTGTACAAAGCCGCCAAACAACCGGAACGCGCCATCACCTATTTCGATAAAGCCATTGCTGTCGCACCCGACTATTGCCCGGCCCTGCGCGGCAAAGCGGAACAACTGTATTTTTCCCGCAAATGGGAAGCCGCCACGCAAGCACTCAAAGACCTCGTGAACAACTGCAAAGACGTGAAAATCGAGGACGAAATGTTGCTCGCCAACAGCCTTTACATCACAAAAGATTGCAAGAGCTGCGGCGAACTGGTGGATAAAATCCTGAAAAAAGACCCCTCCAAAAACTACCTCCGCCGTCTGAAAGCCTACTGTCTTTACGACAATGGCGACTATCCCGGCGCTTTGAACCTTCTCAACGACTACTTCAAAACGGCTCCCGCCGATAAAATCATTGCCACCGACTACGAGTATCTGGGCAAATGTATTTTGAAAACCAAGGGAGATACTGCGCTTGCCATTTCCAACATCAGAAAATCCATCGAGATGGATTCCTCTACCTGGCCGCTGTACAAGGACATCGCCAAAACTTACTACGGCAAGCGTATGAACTGCGAAGCAGCCAAAGCTTACCAGATGTATTACGACTCCATCCCGGCTCCCGATGCGGGCGAAGCACAGGACATGTACTTCTGGGGGCTGTCGCAGTACTTCTGTGCCGACGATTCTCTGCGCTTTGAAAAAGCCGAAAAAACTTTCAAAAAAGTAACTGAACTAATGCCGAAAGCTGGCATTGGATGGCTCTGGGCTGCCAAATCGGCAAGCAAAAAAGATCCTTCACCAGAAGACATCGAAGCCAATCCGGCTAAAGCATTGGAGTACGGCTATGCCCGTGAGTACTGGGAAAAGTACATAGAAGTAGCAAGCCCGGATCCGGTGAAGAACAAAAAAGATTTGCTGACCGGCTACCAGTACATCGCTTACTGCTACTTCGTGAAAAATGAAGGAGACAAGTTTTTCCCAACTGTCGAAAAATGGATCGAGCTGGAAACTGACCCGACAGCCGAGCAATCTATCATGGAGATGAAAGATGCCTTCGGCAAAGAAACCATCACGCCTGCTCCCGCGCCAGGCACTACCACACCCGCACCAAATAGCAACGGTGGGGGCGGTAGAAATTAACGAAAAATAGTCCTTTGGGAATAAAAAAAGAGCCCTTTTGCCGATGGCAAAAGGGCTCTCCTAATTTTCAGACTAACTTATTTCAACACGTAGCGAACGCTCAACGCGCCATAGCCGCCACCGAAACCACTTCCGTAGCCATTGACAAAAATAGTCGGCATCCAGTCCACCGAAAGGTTGATGGGAGCACTTTCAAATTTGTAATCCAGACCCAGCACACCGAGGATACCGAAGCTCGTCGTACTGAAATCGTCGTTGTTGGCAAAAAAATCGTCTTTGTCGTTCCAAAAAAAAGCCGATGCACCGCCGCCGACATACCAGCTCAAGCCGGCCACTTCAGAGATGGGAAAGTGGTGCTGGTAGGTAGCGCCGATGTTAATCCAGCTATAGCCGGTGTAAGAGCGGAATCCGAGGAAGCCTTCGATGGCGCCGGGCTCGCTGATGAAATGCTTGTAGGAAAGAGAGGCCGGATAACCCAGGCGCAAGCCGATGGCAGAATTGTAATTTTGGGAATAGGCCGCAAAAAAACAGCCGAACGCAAGCGCAAGCGTCAGAAAGATCTTTTTCATAATGATAGGATTGTGTGTTCAGTAAAAAAATTTTGTTCGGGACAAAGGTAGGTGTTCACTCAAAATTGCAATGAAAACCAAAGATTTTTCAGGGATTGCAGGTTTTTTTGCCAAAAAACCTCCTTGAAAGGCACAAAAAAAACCAGCCCGAAGCGGCGCTGGGTTTTCGTTCTTCAAAATAAAAAGAAACACGCTCGTCAGGAGCCTGTGCGCAGCTGTCGCAACTGCTGCCAATCCGTCCAAAACAACTTAGCCCATATCGCAGCCAACACGGGGAACACCACAAAACTGGCTGCATTGTAAAAATAGGCTTCGGCAAAATCGAAATGAATGAGGTGCATACAAGCCCGTGTCATACCGCAACCCGGGCATTCTTCGCCCAAAAACAACATGGACGGACACAGCGGTGGCCCTTCATCGAAAACATCTTTGGGCAAGAGGAGCAACACGACCGGCACCCCAATCCAGAAAATTATTTTCGCAATAAGGATATTTGATTTGCTCATGCTTTTTGGAAAAGAAAAAGCCGAAGTTGGAAAAAATCTGACTCCGGCTTTTCTCGTCTTGTGAACTATGACGGGTAGTAGTCCTTCATTTTAATGAGCGCATAAATGATACCCGGAATACCGCAAAGCAGGGACAACAAAAGAGCGATGAGCCAGTCGTTGCCTTCCCAATCGGTAGCCAAACCTACTGCCACGAAGGGGATCAAAATAGCGAGAATAATGTAAACACCTTTCTCGATACCGGGTGCAGAATCCGACGACGATTTGAGTTGCTTTTTGACCATTTTTTGAGCGGCCTTCAAAGCAACTACTTCTTTCAGGTTCAACTTTTTACCAGTCGTAGCCTTGATTTTTTTCGGCGTCAGTTTCAGAAAGTCGTCGGCGGTCATGTTGGCAAAAGAGCCGGGCAGGTTTTGCTTCTGCGTCAGCAATTTAGCCACAACAACCTGGCCGGCATTTTTGGCGCCCGTAGTTGCCTGCAACGGCATCAACTGAGCCAAACCGAACACCATCAAGAGTGTAATGAAGATTTTTCTCATGGAAAGATTTAGGTTTTGAATAAAAGAAACGCCTACTCTTATCGCTTTTGGGCTTCCGCGCCTTACACTTTTTTGAACGAGGGATTTTCAGGCATCTCCCTTTTCCCCTGCGAGAATGTACCGGCAAATATTGGGCGGGTTTACGACACTTCAAATATCTGGCTTTAATAAAAAAATGTAAACACCGTACAAATCGCGCCGTTACTTGGCCTGATATGCAAAAACCCCCAACTTCGCCCCTGCTTTAACCAGACACTATGAAAATCGCTGTTTTCCCCGGCTCTTTTGACCCCATTACCGTCGGCCACGTTGACTTGGTGAAACGCGCCCTGCCGCTGTTCGACAAAATCGTCGTCGCCGTCGGGGTCAATTCCATCAAAAAATACCTTTTCCCGCTCGACCAGCGCCTCGAATGGCTACGCCAGGTTTTCGCCGAATACCCCAATGTCGAAGTTGACTATTTTGAAAACCTGACTGCCGACTACTGCAAACGCATCGGCGCGCGCTACCTTTTGCGCGGCCTCCGCAATTCCTCGGATTTCGACTACGAAAAAACCATTTCCCAACTCAATCACATCATCGGCGACGGTATCGAGACGGTTTTCCTGATTTCGCAGCCCGAATTTTCGCACATCAGCAGCACCATCGTGCGCGAAATCATCGTGGGTGGCGCGGATGCTTCGCCGTTTTTGCCAAAGGAGATAAAAATCAGCCTTTAAAAGAAGGATTAACGATTCCGATTTCGCCTCGCAAGAAAAAAGGATTGCCAGCGTGCCGGGCAAGGTAGCGCTGAGACAACCGTAGATTGCGCCTTTGACAAAATCCGATTTTACGAGGTCAGTTCACCGTCTGTCAAACGGTCGGGCAAAGCCAGAATTTTATTTTTGACCACCCGACTTTTATACCTTTGGCCGCTCAAAAGCACTGACTAAATTCAAAAACACAAGAAGGTCGCCTCTGGGTTTATTTTGACAGGATTTACAAGATTTACAGGATAATTTTTTTAAAACCTGTAAATCCTGTCAAAACAAAAACTCGCGGGCGGCCACGCCATTTCACCACACATGACAGACGCTATTTTCACCGTCCCCCACCCCGTCAACGAACCCGTTTGGAATTACGCCCCCGGTTCTCCCGAAAAAATTACCCTGAAAAAAGCCCTCGCCGAAGCGAAAAAACAGCAGAAAGAAGTGCCGATGTTTATCGGCGGCGAGCGTGTTTTCTCCGATGAAAAAATCGCCATGCGCCCGCCGCACGAGCGCGCCCACCTGCTCGGCCATTATTCCAAAGGAAATGCCGACCATGTGCAGGCTGCCATAAAGGCGGCTTTGAAGGCCAAACCAGCCTGGGAAGCCATGCCCTGGCAGGAGCGCGCCGCCATTTTCCTCCGCGCCGCCGACTTGCTCACCGGCCCCTACCGCGCCAAAATGAGCGCGGCCACCATGCTCTGCCAAAGCAAAAACGTGTTCCAGGCCGAGATTGACTGCATCTGCGAACTCGCGGATTTCTGGCGATACAACGTGTATTTCATGCAGGAAATCTACAAACAGCAGCCGCTCAGCACCCGTACCGTATGGAACCGCACCGACTGGCGACCACTCGAAGGTTTCATTTTTGCCCTTACGCCGTTCAACTTCACGGCTATCGCGGGCAATTTGCCCACCGCGCCCGCCATGCTCGGCAACGTCGCCGTTTGGAAGCCAGCCGAGTCGCAGATTTATTCTGCCGCCGTCATCATGGAAATTCTGGAAGAAGCGGGATTGCCCGCAGGCGTCATCAACCTGATTTATGTGGACGGCCCGACGGTAGGCGATGTGGTGTTCCGTCACCCCGATTTCGCAGGAATTCACTTCACGGGCAGCACGGGCGTGTTTCAAAGAATTTGGAAAACTATCGGGGAAAATATCGCCATTTACAAATCCTACCCGCGCATCGTGGGCGAAACGGGTGGCAAAGACTTCGTGATGGTGCACAATTCCGCCGACCCGAAGGCGGTGGCAGTGGCACTCGGTCGCGGCGCGTTCGAGTTTCAGGGGCAAAAATGCTCCGCCGCGTCGCGGGCTTATGTTCCAAAAAGTTTGTGGAAAAAAGTGAAGGACTACTTGCTCGCCGATTTGAAAAGTATGAAAATGGGCACGACGGAAGATTTCCGCAACTTCATCAACGCGGTGATTGACGAAAAGGCTTTTGATAAAATCTCCGGCTACATCAACGCCGCGCGAAAATCGGACAAGGTGAAAATCATCGCCGGGGGTACCTGCGACAAGTCGAAAGGTTTTTTCATCGAGCCGACCGTGCTGGAAGCCTCCGACCCGATGTACGTCACCATGTGTGAGGAAATCTTCGGTCCGGTGCTCACGATTTATGTGTACGACGACAAAAAATACGCACAAACGCTCGACCTCGTCAACTCGACGTCGCCTTATGCGCTCACGGGGGCGATTTTTGCCGACGACCGCGCCGCCATTGCCCTGGCCAACGAAAAACTCCGCCACGCCGCCGGCAACTACTACATCAACGACAAACCGACGGGCGCGGTGGTCGGCCAACAGCCTTTCGGCGGCGGTCGCGCTTCGGGCACGAACGACAAAGCCGGCTCCATGCTCAACATGTACCGATGGCTTTCGCCGCGCACGATGAAGGAGAATTTTGTGCCGCCGGTGGATTACAGGTATCCGTTTTTGGGGGAGGAGTGAGCGTCCAAATATTCACCGGGTGACTTGAAGTCGCCCGGTGAATTAAAAAATCGAGAACTATGAAATTCAAATCTTGCCTCTTTCTGTTGGTTGCAACATTTGCAGCCTGCACCCACCCAGCCCCCGAAAAAACACCTTCTCCCTTCACTGGCGGCAAATGGATTGACCTCACTTACGCTTTCGACGAAAACACCGTCTATTGGCCGACCGCCGAGACTTTCCGATTGGACACGGTCTTCGAAGGCACGACCGACAGCGGGTTTTATTATTCGGCCTTCCAATATTGCGCCGCTGAACACGGCGGCACGCACTTGGACGCGCCCGTGCATTTCGCCGAAGGCAAATTGCCGATGGACCAAATTCCGCTCGAACAACTCATTGGCGAAGCCGTCGTCGTGGACGTGTCGGCGCAGGCCGCCGGGAATCCCGATTATCAGGTGACGCAAGCTGATCTCGAGGCCTGGGAACGCACTAACGGGCCTTTGCCAAAAGGTGTCATCGTATTGCTACGCACGGGTTTTGGCAAATACTGGCCCGACCGGGCACGATACATGGGCACGGCAGAACGCGGAGCGGCTGCTGTCGCCAAACTACATTTCCCCGGCCTGCACCCCGACGCAGCGCGCTGGTTAGTCGCCAATCGCTCCGTCAAATCCATAGGGCTTGATACGCCGAGCATTGACTACGGGCAGTCCACGCTGTTCGAGAGCCACCGGATTTTGTTTGAAAAAAATATCCCGGCTTTCGAGAATCTGGCGAACCTCGACCAGTTGCCCTTAAAAGGAATTTGGGTCATCGCTTTGCCCATGAAAATCAAAGGCGGGAGCGGCGGGCCGCTGCGGATTGTGGCGCGCGTTGAAAAGTAAAAACTCACCGGGTGACTTCCAGTCACCCGGTGAGTATATCCATAGCGCCAAAACAAGCCAACTGAAAGTCGGCGTTACCCGTTCTCCGTAAAACCCGGATACAAAGTCATCCCGCCGTCCACAAAAATCGTGGTGCCGTGAATGTAGTCCGACTCGTCGGAAGCCAGCCAAACGGCAGCCGCACCGATGTCGGAAGTTTCTCCAACACGCTGGTAAGGAATGAGTTCGAGTAGTTTGGCTTCGGCTTCGGGCGTTTCCCAGGCCGGGCGGTTGATAGGCGTTTTGATAGCGCCCGGGCCGACCGAGTTGATGCGAATTTTCATCGGGCCGTACTCCTGCGCGAGCGATTTCATCATCAACATCACGCCGCCTTTCGAGGCCGCGTAGTTGACGTGGCCGCCCCAGGGAATGACCTCGTGGACGGAACTCATGCAAATAATTTTGCCCAAAGCCACCGACACGTCGGGGCGCGGGCCACGCCGCAAAAACTCGCGGATGGCTTCGCGGGAGCAGAGAAATTGACCGGTCAGGTTCACGTCGAGCACGAACTGCCAGTCTTTCAAAGTCATGTTGTGGAATGCTGAATCGCGCTGGAGGCCGGCGTTGTTGACCAAAATATCCACCGTACCGAAAGTGGCGACGGTTTCCTGAAACATGGCGATGACTTGGTCTTCCTTGCTGACGTCGGCTTTGTAAGCGATGGCCGTGCCACCCATTTGGGCGATTTCGTCCACGACCTGTTGCGCTGCTTCGTCGCCGAAAACGTAGTTGACGACCACATTGGCGCCGTCGCGGGCCATAGACATGGCGACTGCACGTCCGATGCCGCTGTTCGCGCCGGTGACGATGCAGGTTTGGTTTTTGAGGCGATTGTTGGGTTGTTGATACATGGCGAATGAGTGATTGAGCGAGTGAGTGATTTTTTTGTCATCCCCGAAGGGGATGACAAAAAAGGTGATTCAACGAAGCGTATTCCCGGCAATCTTCCCTCCGTTCAGCGTCCTGATTTTGTACAGGCCTGTGTGCGCCGTCAGGTACAAAGTTTTGCCGTCGGCATCGCCCCACGCCATGTTGGCCGGGCGTTCGGGGCCGGTGATTTTTCCCAAATATTTTCCTTCGGGCGAGAGAATCCACACGCCGCCGGGCGCGGAAACGAAGAGATTGCCCGCGTTGTCCACCTTCACGCCGTCGAGGGCTTCGTCGCCGTCGGTGAAACTGAAATCGAAGAAGATTTTCCCATTCGCCAGTCTGCCCTCCGTCGTCACTTCGTAGCGCCACAAAGTTTTGGTGTGGTGAATGTCGCGAATATCCCAGTTGGCGACGTAGAGGTATTTTTCGTCGGGGCTAAAAGCGATGCCGTTCGGGCCGCCGAGGTCGGTTGTAAGCAGTTCCGCCTTGCCGTTTTTGATGCGGTAAACCCCTTGATGCAGCGTTTCTTTTTTGGGGTCGGCGTAGTTTTGGGGCAAACCATACGGCGGGTCGGTGAAATAAACCGTGCCGTCGGATTTCAAAACCAAGTCGTTAGGACTGTTGAGTTTATGGCCTTCCCAGTTGTCGGCCAACACCGTCACGGGGCCTTTTTTCTCGTGGCGCACGACGCGACGGTTGCCGTGCTGACACACGATGAGACGGCCTTCCGCGTCGATGGCCAAACCGTTCGAACCGGGTTGGTGGTATTCGCCGATGTCGAAACCCGTGTAGCCCGATTTGGTCATGTAAATCGAAACGCTGCGCGACGTGGGTTCATAGCGGTAAATAACGTTTGTGTTCGGGTCGCTGAACAAAAGGAAGCCGTCGGGATGCCAAACGGGGCCTTCGGTAAACTGAAATCCGTCGGCTAATTTTTCCACTTTCGCGCCGGGCGCGATGACGTTTTCAAACGATTTTTCAATTTGAACCAACTCGCCCACGTCCTGCCAATCCTCGTTTTTTGGATATTTTTTGTAAAAATCCAACGTCGCGGAGCGGAACCAAACGTAGTTTTCCGGCAAATCGGCGAAAGGCGCGTTGGCGACCAAAATGGCGATTTGGAACTGCTGACCCGACTGAGCGTTGTCGGTCAAAAAGATTCGATTCCGAGCATTCCAGCCGCTCACTGCGCCGCCGCCTGATTGTCCGAAGGTTTTTGCCAATCTGCCATTGACAAAAATTTCGGAGTAATCGTCGGCCACGATTTCCAAAACAGCCGTCGAGCCAACAGTTTGAAAACTGCCAAGTTTTTCAGGAATTGTCACGTTCAGCCGAAACCATACGAACGACAGCAGACCGCTACCGAAGCGGGTTTCCATTTTTGTCGGGTCAATGATTTCCCATTTCGAGTCGTCGAAATTGGCCGCGCCTGCTTTGGGTTCGAGGGCGTGGGTTTTGATTTTTTTGCCCGTCGCATAGAGCGGCAAAGGGTCGGTCGCACCGGGGCCAGGCGCTTTAAAATCCGCTTCGACGACATTCGCTTCGCGGAATTTCCAGACGGCTTTCACAGCGTCGGCGCCTTCATGTGTGCGCAAGTCCACGACCGCGTCGGCTTGGCCAATGGCGATTTCGCGGTGTTCCTGGGCGTTGGTTTTTGGCAAAAAGAGGAAGGTCAGGCTGACGAGCAGCGCCGCCAGCAGTTGTATGTTTTTCATTGTTTGAAAATGTAGTTTGGAACGTTGCCAGAACTTTCCGAAAGTTGTCAACTTTCGGAAAGTTAGGCTCTGGTTTAATTCAATTGTACTGCCGCCCCCGCCGTTGCAATCTCCCTGTCCTGGTCAGCCGACTTCGCGCCGCTGACACCAATGGCGCCGACGACTTGGCCGTTGTAACTGATGGGCACACCGCCTTGCAGGAAAGTGTAGCCGACAGTGATGAGCGCGTCGCGCCCGCCGTTGATGGCGTCTTCGAGTTTTTTGCTTTCAAATTTGAACAGCGCGGCAGTCTTGGCTTTTTCGATGGCGACGGTGGCCGATGCCGGGAACGAGCCGTCGAGCCGCTCGAACAGGAGCAAGTGACCGCCTGCGTCCACGATGGCGATGCTGCCGCCGGGCGACTGGTTGGCTTTGGCATAGGCGACGGCGGCGTCCATGACTTTTTGCGCGCCGTCGAGGGTCAGGTTGTAGGTTTGTTGCACCTGGGCTTGGGTCGAAAAGGCCGCCAGCAAGAGGACGGCAGCGAAGAGAAGTTTTATTTTCATGGCTTGTTTTTTAAAATGTTGATTTGCAATTTTTACCATCCGTAAAGAGGCGGATATGTCTACTCTACGGGTCACATTATGGAGCATTCTCCTTTTGTCATTCTGCCGGAATGACAAAAGGAGAATGCTCAACCTTTCTTGACATATTTTTCCTGAAATTTTGCCCACTCTTTTTTGGCGAGCGCGTCGTTGCCGGGCACGTCTTTTTTCCAGCCGTTCACGGCTTTTTGGTTGTGCTGGTAGATGTTGCGGCCTTGATAAGTGGTGTCGTAGGTCCACAATTCGATGGGCGCGAGGTGGCCGACCGACACGCCGTAGGCGCAGTAGCCGCCGTATTCGGGTTCGTAGAAAGTCGGGTTCGCGTCGAATTTGGCCTTGTTTTCAGCATTGGCGAAGTAGTAAATCGCGCCGTTGTGTTTGGTCTGGAACTGCGCGTTGCCTTTCGTCGAGTTGCCTTCGCGGAGGCTCACCGGGTCTTGGCCTTGCAGGATAACGCCCTGTTCGTCCACGTTGACGAGGTAGCCGTCCACGACTTTGCCGAGGTTAGGTTGTTGCGCGCCGGCGCAGGCTGCGAAGAGCGAAAACGCTGGCAGGAGGAGAAAAATCAATTTTTTCATGGTTCTGATAATCTTGTGTATTTGGTGAAAAATGGTGATTTGTGGATTCGGTGATTTGGTGATGAGAAGCATGTTTTTCAAATCACCAAATCCGCGTCTCCACAAATCAACGATTCATGCCACAAAAGTCGGGGTGGGGCGGCGGGCGCTTCGTTACGCAGGTAACAGTTGTAAAAAAAGGCGGGCGTAGTTTTTTGACAGGATTTACAATATTTGCAGGATTTTAAAAACAGTTTTCTTAACCCTTCTCAACCCCCTCAACTTTTCTCAACCATCTTCAAAATTGAGTTGTATGAATAAAAACATCTTTCTCCTGCTGCTCGGCGGGCTGTTTGCCACCGGGATTTTTGCTCAAAAAAATGCGCCGATTTGGGTCGCCGATTTTGTCAAAGTCAAATCCAGTCACCGCGCCGAGACGCTGTTTTTTTATGAAAACAACTGGAAACTTTATCGGGACACGGCGCTGGCAAAAGGTCACATCAGCGCCTACCGTCTGTTGGAAACGATACCCGATTCACTCGGCAATTTTGATTTTATCCTGATGACGGCTTACCCCGACAGCGCGGCTTACGCCAAAAGCGAGGAGCATTTTCAGCCGATTTTGAAAACGCTGCGACCCGATGGGCCGAAGCTACTCAACAACTTGAAACCCGCCGATTTCCGGGAAAATTTGTTTTTCAAAACCTGCAAAACCGTTTTCTCTGCCGACGCTGCCCGGCAGGTGAAATCGCCGCCCGCCGAGTCTTTGCCTTTTTTGAAAGAACTCAACCGCGACATCTGGATTCCCTTCATGGAAGCCTACGCCGCTGGTGACGCTGACAAATATCTCGGCCTCCACACGGCGGATTTTATCCGAGCGCAAGGCGACGGACAAAACACGAACGACTTGGAAGGGTACAGCACGGGCGTTCGCGCCGGATTCCAGCGCGGCAAGGAGCAGGGCGGCAAAACGACGATCGAATTCCGTTTTTTCGAGCGTTTTTCCAACGGCAAAACGGCCTCCGAACGCGGCATTTACAAATACTCCTACACGCCGCCAACCGGCGAGCCATGGACTGGTTACGGCCAATTTCATGTTTTTTCCCGCAAGGAAAATGGCCGCTGGAAAATCGCGGTAGACTACGACAGCAGCGAAGGCCGCACGGTGGGAGAGGCAGAATTTATGGCCGGCAAACGGACGGAGGAGTGGTAGATTATCGTCATTATCGTCATTATCGTCATTATCGTCATTATCGTCATTGAGGTCATTTTTTGCCGCGCGTGGTGTTTTCACCGCGCACATCCAACGCGAGATGCGCCGGGTGAAAACCCCCTGGCGCGGCGGGAAAATCCTGAAAGCCATGTGAATCCTGTCAAACTTCCTTCACCGCCGGAAAATCCACCGGAGGCCGCATCATCACGCCAATCAGGTTGGAAAAAACCGACTCGACGACGATGGCAATCACGTCGAGCAGGGAGCGGGCGTCATAGCCGCGCTCCTCAAATTCGTCCATGAGTTCGGGCGGCACCTGGCCTCGTGTTTCAATGACGGCGCGACCGAAGCGGGCAAGAAAGTCGAGTTTCGGGTCCTCGTGATGAATGCCTTTGCGGAGAGCGAGTGTTTCTTCTTCGGAAAGGCCGGCGAGTTTCGCCCAGTTGGTGTGCGCGGCGAGGCAGTATTGGCTGCCGTTCACTTGCGACACGGGCAGATAAATCGCCTCGCGTTCCTGGTCGTTGAACACGCCTTCCGCTTGATTTTCATACAAAGTCAGGTAAGAGCGTAGCGTGGGCGGCGAGTAGGCGAGCATGGAGACAATGTTGGGGATAAAGCCAACTTTCGCCTGGCAGACTTCCATGATTTCGAGGGCTTCGGAGGTCAATTCTTCGCGAATAGGGAGCAGGAATTTCATGTTTTCGGCGACTGGGGGAGTTAGGAATTTGAATGACAAAAGTAAATCTAAACATCTGTATTTCAACGAAAAAAAACCGCCTTCACGCACTTGCGCGAGGCGGCAAACCTAAAGCCCTGATATGAAAACGATTCTTTCCTTTTTACCCGCCGTAGTCTTTACGAAGGCGGGTCTCCGTTTTTTCTTTCGATTTCAACAACACCGCGTGGCCGTCGGGGTCGCGCACAAGGAACATCTCGGCGTTTCCGATTTTGGCGACGGCGCTGGATATTTTTCTGAAACCTTGTTTCTCTAATTTCTCCAACATCTTCGGCAAATCATCCACTTCCAATTCCGTCTGGTAATGCCAGAGGTCGGTCGGTCGGCTGTCCGCCGGGTAAGGGCGGCCACCCGGCGGGGCGATGTAGCGCAGGAATTCCACGCCAAAACCCGCATCGGCGTGAAGCCCGTTGATGTCGAGCCGCGCGCCAAAGACTTGGTTCAAATGCTCCTGCTCCGTGCCGTAATTCTCCGAATGACCGCCGTGAACAAGTCCCAGCGCATCGCGGTAAAAAGCTATGCTCGTGTCTGTGTTGGCGATGCCAATCGCAGTATGGTCTATCCCTAAAAAGAAGGTTTCGGGTTGACGGGTTTCTGGTTTCTGGTTGGCCGTCAACTGCTGACTGCTACTGCCCGCTGCTACTGCCGACTGCCACCTGGCCGCGCCTTTTCCGGCAGGAAACCAGATGAGTTCGAGGTTATGACCTTCCGGGTCGCGGAAATAAAAAGCCTTGATACCGGCAGCATTCGGCAGGTAATTGGGCAAAGTTTGCGGCGCCGTGCTGACGTGCACGACTTTGTTTTTCAACAATTTCTGATACGCTGCGTCCATGTCAGAGACGACGACGGCGAGGTGTTGGAACGAGAGGTCGTTGCTCCTCATGTCAGCGGCAATGGGCCGTGAGGGGTCGCCACCAAAATCCAAAAGTTGGATTTTTTCGTTGCCAAGTTGAAGCGTGACGACTTGGACGCTGGCCGTTTTTCCCGGCAAGCCGAAGAGTTTTGCGACTTCCTCGCCCGACTGCGTTTCTTCTTTTATTTTCTGGAAATCAAGAACTTTTGTAAAAAACTCCACCTCGCGATCGAGGTCTTCAACGGTGATGCTCACGCCCGTGACGGCGGTGGCTTTTTGGGAAAAAACGAGTGCCGGTAGGCAAAAAGCCAGTAGCAGAAGAGCGACGCGGAACACTCTACATTTGTCATTCTGTAAGAAACCGTCCGCTCTACGGCGGGAAAAACCGTACGCGTCCCATTCGTAGCGTGGACGGTTGTTTACAACATGACAAAAAAGACGAGTGGGCATCTGTTGAAAAAAGTATTTCATGGTTGAATGTTTTTTTAATGACCTCAATGACCTCAATGACCTTTAATGACCTTTAATGACTCAAAATTTCCCCGACGCGCAGCGCATTTGCCATCGCCGTCAGCGAAGGATTCACCGCGCCGGAAGAGGGGAAAAACGAGGTGTCAACGACGTAGAGATTGTCGAGGTCGTGGGCTTTGCAGTTCAAGTCGAGCACGGAAGTTTTGGGGTCGTGACCGAAGCGGCAAGTGCCGTTTTGGTGGCTCACGCCGCCGATACCGAGTTTGAAGCCGTAGTATTTCGTGCTGCCGCCAACGCCTTCGTTTTCAGCGACGTTGTCCATAATTTGGATGAGTTTTTCCCGCAAACGGCGGTAGGCTTCGAGGTTGTTTTGGGTGTAATTAAGTTGGATAGTTCCCGCCGAATCCACCGACACGCGGTTTTCAAATTTTGGCAAATCTTCCGCCGTGATGAAGTAATCAATGATGTGGCTGGCGAAATGCGCCGCGTCTTTGCCGTTTTTTCCCAAATCGTCGCCCACCGCGTCGGCGAGCAGGAGCGGGTCGGCCTTGCCCATGTTCTGAATCGCGCCGAGTGGGCGGGTATCGCCGTCCGCGCCGTGATAAAAATCGGGAATCAAAATCGCCTTTTGAAAAGTCGAAGGATTGGGCTTGGCCGAGTAGGCCAACACGATACCGTTGTTGTGAATCATTAAGTTGCGACCGACTTGGCCGCTGCTGTTAGCGAGTCCGGCGGGGTGTTTTTCGTTGGCAGAGCGGAGCAACAAAGCGGCGGAATTGATGGCGCCACAGGACACGACCATCGTGTCGGCGTGGTAAGTTTCCTCCATGCCCTCGCAGGCGACGGTGACGCTGACTGCCCGGCGGCCGCTCGTGTCAGTATTGATTTTCAACGCTTTTCGGTTGCGGAGCAAAGTCACGTTCGGGTATCGCAACGCACCCTGAACGCCCACGACATGGCTGTCGGCCTTCGCGCCAGTGGGGTCGGGATAGCCGTCGTAGAATTCGACGTGGAGGCGGTCGTTGGTGCGGCCGTTCATGTCTTGCGGCAGCCGGATGGCGAGCGGAATCGGTGCGGGATGGTAGCCTTGCCGACGGATTTGCTCGGTGACTTCCGCCATGCGCGGCTCAAACGGTAAGGCCGGAAAAGGATAGCCGTTTTTCGCGGGCGGCTCGGTGGGGTCGAGGCCGCGTGTACCGTGGACGGCGTAGAGCGCCTCGGCTTCATCGTACCACGGGGCGAAATCCTTGTATTTCAAAGGCCATTCGGGGGAAAGGCCGTCGAAGTGTTCGGTCGCCTCAAAGTCGCGTTCGCGCAGGCGGAGCAAAGCGCCGCCGTACATTTTGGTGTTGCCGCCGACCCAGTAGTGCTGGTAGGGGGAGAATTCTTTGCCTGCAGCGTCGCGCCACATTTCGGTCGTTTTGTAGCGGCCTTTGGCGACTTCCAGCGGGTCCCAGTTTTCTTTTTCTTTCGGCAAAAAATCGCCGCGCTCGAGGATGAGGATGCGCTTGCCGGTAGGGGCGAGTTTGTAGGCCAGTGTGCCGCCGCCCGCGCCGGTGCCGATGATGATGATGTCGAATTTCATGGATTGGTTCGATTGATTTCGATTGACCCGATTAGCCGATTGGTTTGATTGATTCGATTTTGGCGCAGGCCATTTTTCAATCGAATCAATCGGTTTAATCGAACTAATCGAGCAAATCCTTATTGCTGGGACAAAGGTGCGGGCAGCGCGGCGGGCGGGATGTTACGAGGGTAACAAAGGGTGTTTTTCTGAAAAAAATAAGCGATTATGCGAGTTTATCCACATCCGCCACATAAATCTCCTTCCGGCCAAAAAACTTGACCAAACCCGCTTCCTCGAGGTCGGTGAACAGCAGCGACACCGTTTTGCGCGAGGTGCCGATGAGCGCGGCGATGTCGCTCTGCGTGATGTCGAGCGTGATTTTCACCCCTGTGCGGTAAGGCGTTCCGATGTCGTGGCAGAGGTCTTTCAAAAATTCCACGAGGCGCTGGCGCGCGTCTTTGAAAAGCAGAATCTGGAGGCGGCGCTCGAATTTTTGCATCCGCTCGCCGATGCGTTTGGTGAGGGTGAGCGAAAAAGGCACGTAGTCGCGCACGAGTTCCTGCGCTTTTTCCACGCGGAGTTTGCAAATCATCGTGTGGTCAGTGACGGCCTGGGCAAACTCTTTGTGCCGCTGGGTGCCGAACAGGGCCATTTCACCCAAAATCTCGCCGCGACCGAGAAACGCGATGACCTGCTCGTTGCCTTCGTTGTCGTAAAAACCCACCTTCACCCGGCCCTCCGCCACGAGAAAAATCTCCCGCACCACGTCGCCTTCCATAAACAGGAAATCCGTCTTGTTGTAACAACTCAACGGGTGCGACTTGAGATGGTCGCTGTACTTGTACGGGCAAAGGATCTCGTACAAGTCCACTTCTTCGAAGAACCAGACGGTTTTTTCCATTTTTTGTCAATTGTACGCCGGAACGCTGTTCCGGCTGAGACAAGTTTAGTTTTTTTGTTTTCGACAGGATTGCAGGATTTACAAGTTTGATTTTTGTCAAAAAACCTGTTAATCATGCAAATCCTGTCAAACATTTACCCGCCGCGAAAACACCAAATCGCCGCCGGAATGCAAACGTATGGAGTAAATGCAGTTTTCCCATTCGGCGTAAGAAATACGGTTGTCGGCGTGTTCGAGCACGTGGTGAAACTGGCGGTCGTGGCAATAGTCGCGCACTTCCAAACGCGGCTCCGTTATTTTCGGAGAAACATGGACAATCAACTCTTTCGCCGCTGTGTCCACTTTGAATTTTATCAAATCGCCCGAAACGCCGTCGCCCTCGTGGCCGGGTTTTTCGCCAAAAAGCCAGCGCAAAGCGTGTTCAAATTCCCGCGCCCAAAACCACTCCGAATGAACGCCGTCGGAGTGCAAATCGTAGTGCAGGTTTTCCTCGTCGTGGCCCGCTTCCAACAGCGTTTCGTACAAATCGAGCAGCTCGCTCACCATGTTGCGGCTCTCTTGCTGACCCGCCATGAGCAGGATTTTTACAGGCAAAACCGGTTTGCGATTTTTCACCATTTGAAACGCCTCTTTCGAGAACCACAGCGAAGGCGAAAACACGCCCGCCATGCCGAACACGTCGGGTTTTTCAATCGCCGCGCACAGCGTAATCAGCCCACCCATGCTGCTGCCCATCATAGCCGTGTGTTCGCGTCCCGGCAGGGTGCGCAGGTGTTCGTCCACGAACGGCTTGAGCGTATCGCACACAAAATCAAGGTATTTCGAGCCTTCGCCGCCGCCGTGCCGGGCATTGTTCCAGGGGGAATATTCGCCGATGCGATGTTCGCCGCCGTTTTCGATGCCGATGATAATTGGTTGACGGTTCACGGCTGACGGTTCACGGTTCACGGTATTTTCAGATAGAAACAGGCGGTTCATGGCCTTGTCGATGCCCCAGGAGCCGAACAGCGCGTCGGGGTTGTCGAACAGATTTTGGCCGTCGTGCATATACACGACCGGGTAGCGGCGGGTCGGGTTGGCCCAATAATCGGGCGGCAGGCAAGCCCAGATGCGGCGATGGCGCCCCAATTGCGGCATGAAAAAATGGGGGTGCAAAAGCAGCACGTTTTCCGGCACTTTGTAGCCCTGCGCCTGCTCGTACAAATCCGTCCAGGATTCCACGCGCAGCCAGAGTTCGTTCTCCGTCGTGCCGATTTTTGCCACACGGTTGGGGGCTTCCTTGCCCTCCGCGTCGCCTTCTGCCGCCGACCAGTGGCCGCGCGTGATTTTGTATTCCAACGTTTCCAAATCGGCTTGAAAATCGAGCCTGAAAGAGCCGTCGCCGTTCGGACGAAAGCGAAAACGCTCGTCGTTCGGCTGCCAGTCGTTGACATTTCCGGCTAAAAAAAGCACCGCGCCGGGCGGTGTTTGGGGCGGAAGAGCATGTAGGTGAGCGGTGATTGTTTTCATAAAAAAAGTTGATAAATGTTGATGAGGTTGATGAGGGTTGATACATGTTGATGAATCGCGGTGTACTCTACGTTATCAACCTCATAAACCCTTATCAACCCTCATCAACTTTTTTTCAATTGCACATCACACCAGCGTTCAACACCCCCTTGTTCACCCGCCGAATCGTCGCCGGGTCTGCGTACAGCACCAGCCAGTCGCCGTCCTGTTCGAGCCGTCCGCAGAGTTGTACGCCGTCGCCGACATACTGTAAAATGCGAGCGTTGAGCGGCTCGCCTTCCGGGTCGGCGAGGAGGTAATATTCGGTCTCGCCTTCCGCGTTGGCGACTTTCAGGACAGGCGGAATGCCACCAGCGATGCAGCGCACGGCGCAGTCGCGGTGGGGCTTCCCTTGACCGGGATTCATCACGCCGAACAGGCACTTGGGGTCGGTGATTTCGCCGCGAAGCGTGGCTTCGCCAAGTTGTTGGTTGTTAGTTCTTAGTTGTTGGCTACTGGTTATTTCTTGATTTTCAACGGATTCGACTTCAAGAGCCGTTTTGCCGTCGTTGTAAATCAGGAAACCCGACACTTTAATTCGCTTGCCCGCCGTAGCCTTAGCGAAGGCGGGCGAACCGTCCGCCGCGAACCCAAACTTCCCTTTCCCGACGAGCAGTATTTTTTGAAAAACAGGATTTCCCGCCGCGTCTTTTCCACTTTCAACGGCTAAAAACGGGAAGGGTTTTTCATAAAAAATGCCTTCCAACTCGGTCGTTTTGCCAAACTCGAATGTGCCGTTGGAAAATCCTTTTTGAAAAATGACTATCAAAAGCGCGATGGCCGGAACGAGCACGCACAGCCCGACAACGAATCGCCGAACCATTTTGGCGAACGATGGCGGCGCCTCCGTCTGCCAGCCGATGTAGAATTCTTCTTGCATGGATTTTTATTTTTTTGTCATCCGCCAGTGGACGGGTCTGTCAGATATACGGTTGGCTCATCCTCGGCTTTTCTCGCCGTAGAGTGGACGGTTGTTTACAACATGACAATTCACGTTGTAGCAATTATCGCCGCCGGCCTCGCCGTGCCTTCGGGATAGGGTTTGGGATTCACAAAAACTTTCGTGCCTTCCACCCGTACGTCGTAGGTGCTGACCATTTCCTTAAACGGTGGCGGCGACTGACCGTCTTCGGGGCGGTACTGGTAGCCGTGCCAGGGGCAGGTGATACAGCCGTCAATGATTTTGCCTTCGCTGAGCGGGCCGTTTTGGTGTTTGCAGAGGTTGTGGACGGCAGAAAGTTTGCCATCGTATTTGAAGAGGGCGATGTTTTCACCCTTAATAATCAACATTTTGGCGCGGTTGTCGGGGATGTCGGAGACTTCGCAGGCATAGATGAAGTTGGGCATTGAAAATTGGGAATTGGACATTGGAAATTTGGTTGCTGCCTGGTCTTTTTTCATTTGTTTCCAAGCCGCCGCGACGTGAAGACCAACGACGATAAAGATTCCCAAACCCGTGAGACCGATGAGTACGGGCGATTTTTCCAACTGAATCACGCCGAGCATGACGTGCATCACGAGCATCGCGTAGGCGGCGTAAACGGTTATATGAAGTGTTTTCCAGACGGGCGGCGTGAGGTTTTTCAACCAAAAATCGTGGCTCGTCGCGGCCATTAAAAACAAGATGACCAAGGCAAAAAAACCGAGCGACTGAAAAGGGAAGCGCACGAGCGAGCCGTAGTGGGTGTTCGAGACAAACAACGACACGAGCGGGTCAACATTTCCCAACGAGTGAAATTGAACGAGGTTGAAAACGCCGTGCACGAGAGCGACGAGGAACATCGCGACGCCGAAATGCCGACGGTTGTAGAGCAGGGGCAGGAAGCGTTTGTCCAAGCGGCACAGCGGCCCGATGCTGAGGATGATGTGCAGCATCAGGAAGGCGAGCGTACCGGTGGCGCGGATGATGAGCGTTTCCGCCGTCACCTGCGGGTGGAGCAAGGCTTCCAGCGCACCGAACAGCACGAGGTAGAGGCCGACAAACGCCAGCAACAGCCTGTCGTACAGTTTTTTGTGCGGCGTCCAGTGGATTGGGTCGTAGATGACGGACATTTTTTTTTGAGTTATGAGTGATGAGTTATCTGCCGAGTTAGAGTTGACGAGCGTCAGACTTTCCAAGTTTTTGAAACTTGAAAAGTCTCCGTTTCTCCCGCTATGAAAGCCGAGTGTAGCTTGTTTTTCATCCAAAAACAACTGTGCGAAGCACTCTGCCTTGAATTTTGTCTTCAAATCGGAGTTTCAGCGGCTTGCTTTGGGCGCTCAGGCTGTCCAAATCGAAACGCCAAACGCCGCGTGTGCCGAGCAGGCCGAGTGTTTTTTCTTGGCCTTCTATCGTGATGGTCGTGTTCGGGTTGGTCAAAGGTTTTTTGATAAAAATCTCGATTTGCCGCCGCTCGCCTGTTTTATCTTCTCGAAGATTGATGACAAAATCGCCCGACTCTTTGGACTGTACGATGAATGGCAGGAAGGCGACGGGGTGTTCAGGCCGAACGGGCGTTTGCCACACTTCGCCGGGTATCGCCCAAATCGCTGCCAGCCAACCGATTGGAAGCAGGACGGCGAGCGAAAACCAAGTGTAGCGGTGTATTTTTCTAAGTTTGGGTGTCATGGCTGTACGCCGGAACGCTGTTCCGGCTGGCGTTTCGTTTCAATGAAAATCAAGTTTCGGATGGGGTATCTCCCGGAACAGTATTCCGGGGTACAGCGAGCCATTTGCGCAGCAAAACCGGCCACAACGTCGCGCTGCCGGGGAAAAGCAGGGCGCGGGTTTTCCACGAAATCCCTTTCGCCGCTTCGTCGAGCGCCGCCGCGCCGCGCCAGACGAAGAGTGCCGCGAAAACAGCCCCCGCGAGCAGGTAGAGGTAAAAGACGTTGACGAAGAATTTGATTGTTTCCATGTTTTTAGACGTTGGACGTTTAGACTTTGGACATTGGACTTTTGAAAATCAATACGTTGCACAGAATGCTACCGTCCAACGTCCAATGTCAAAAAGTCCAAAGCCCTATTTTTCTACAGCAATTTCTTTTCCCAAAAAATACCCAATCGTGGTGCGCAACAGTCCGATGACGGCGAGGCTGAGGAGTTCGTTCCATTCGGGGTGGAGCATCGTGGCGAGAATGTCGGACACGATGTAGAAGTCCAGGCCCAGCAGGATGTAGTTGCCTACCATTGGCCGCAGTTCGGAAACGCCGTCGAACGAGGCTTCCGTTTTGCGGCGCATTTCCTTCATTTCATGGAGCAAAAAGCCCCACATTCCTTTGGCAAATCCTGTCAGCAACACCACCGCGCTCAAGAGTTCGATGCCGTTGGAAAGGCGTTGCAAAAACACAAATCGGTATGCTTCCATTTTTAGGAGTGATAAGTTATAAGTGATAAATGATGATGGCGTGATGGTATTTCATCACTCGTCGCTTATCTATCATCACTCATTTATGCTTGATTGTACAATTTTATCACCGTTTCCCGCATGGCGTTGCCGGTGTCGCTGAGGATGAACGCGATGGTGTCGGCGGCGGATTCGGGCGTGACCCAGTCGCTCATGTCGGCGTCGGGCATGGCGGCGCGGTTTTGAGGCGTGTCGAGAATGGACGGGATGATGACGCTGGCGCGGATGTTTTTGAATTTGCCCTGGTCGTTGATGATTTCGGCGAGGCGAAACACGAGCGATTTCGAGAGCGCGTAGGCCACTTGATTTTTGGCTTCGGCGGGATTGATGGCAGGGCGTGCGCCGATGAAAATGAACTGCCCGCTGCCGCGCCGTTCGAAGTATTCCATGAGCGGTTTGGCGATGTTGAAGGCGGTGGCGAAGTTCAGTTTGAACATCTTGTCCAGTTCGTAACCCGTTGTCTCCGAGAGCGTTCCGGGTTGCCAGCCACCCACGATGCACACGGCGGCCTCCACGGCCGGGTCTTTGGCGACGATGCCTTTCACATAACCTTCCGACACGGTTTCGTCGGTCAGGTTGAGAAATTGAACGTCAATGTTTTTGGCCATGGCACTCTCGCTGAACATCCCGGAGTGTTCGCCGAGGCCGAGCACGGCATAGACTTTTTGGCCGTCCTGTGCGAAACGTTTTACGACTGCCTGACCCATGTTGCCGGACGCGCCGGTTACGATGATGGATTTCATATTTTGTTGTGGATTTGTCACGCGGAGCGTGATGGCGCTTCGCGATCATTGAAATGGTGATTTGGTTATTTGATGCGAAGCAAATTTATGACACAAAAGTCGGGGTGGCGCAGTGGGTGAAAGTTTACGCAGGTTACAATTTGGAAAATTCTATCCGTGATACCCGCATTTGAACTCCGCCTTTCGGCAAATCCATACTTTCCACACTTTCGCCGCGCCCAACATTCCGAGCAGCGGCGCCGTCAGGTAAATCCAAAAGTGCATGAAATTGCCCGCCGCCACTGCCGAAGCGAGCGTTCGCGCGGGGTTCATGGACATTCCTGAAAACGGGGCTTCGAACGTGATGTAGAGTGCGACAAGACAGCCGGCGAATACGCCCGTGAAACGCGCCGTTTTTTCAAAATTACTTGAATACAAGACGGTTAGCACCAAGCCGAACGAGATGAACGCCTCGGCGACGAACGCGCCCGCCACACCCGCGATGCCCGGCTGGGTTTGTACAAAATTCACTTCCGGCGCGCCGACGAAATCGGGAAACAGGTTTTTCAACAACAGCATAGCCGCCGCTCCGCCGAGGCATTGAAAGAGAATGTACCAAGCCGCGTCGCGCCTATCTATTTTTTTCAAAAACAAAAAGGTCAAAGTCATGGCAGGGTTGATATGCGCCCCGGAGCGACGGCCCCAGCCCGAATAAATCAGCCCGACAGCCGTCAAACCCATCGCCAAACCCATGAGCGAGCGCCGCACAATCGGCTCCTCGATGCCATGACCCGGCCAGCCCGGAAGCCCCAGCACCCCGGCGAAAAATGTGGCCGAGAGCATGAACATTCCGAGCGCCCAAGCCTCGATGAGGTAGTTGGGCCAGTTGTTTTTCAGTGCGTGAAGCATGGTGAAAATGTCATTAGGGGTCATTGAAGTCATTAAAAGTCATTTTTTAGGCTTCTCGAATGACCTTAATGACTTCAATGACGAATAATTACTTTACAATCGTTTTTCCCCAAAAATCGTCGCCCTTCGCCATCAGGGTATTTTCGGGCGTCGTTTTGATTTCTTTTTCCCAGTTGGTCAGGGCATTGGCATAAAAAGTTTTGAAAAACAACACGTTGCGCCCGTTCACGATTTTGTAGCACTCCGGGTTGATTTCCACTTTTTCGCCGCGCAAAGCCATCGCGTGGCCGCACCAGCCGCCCCAAACAGGCTCGTATTTCGCCGGGTTTTTCTTGAATTCGGCCAAGTTTTCGGCATTGGCAAACCAGTAAATCACGCCGTCGAAGTCGTAGGCCTGGCTCGCGCTGCCCTTCTTCGGGCCGCCCTTGAAATAAGAAACCGGGTCGTAGCCGTCTATGGCGACGCGATTTTTGTTGAGGCGAAAATGCTTGGTGCGTTGATTGTCGTTGGTTGTTCGTTGTTGGTTGTCAGTTGTTTGTTGTTCGCTGGCAGGACTCAGGGCAGCAGCGATGGCTACGCCGATGAGGACGATGAGTGAAAATTTCATGGTTCTAACTTAAAAATGAGTGAATGAGTGAATGAGTGATTGTGCGAGTGCGTGGAGTACCCTTTTGGCATCCGTGAGAAGGCAGATATGTCAACTCTACGGTGTACTCTCCTTTTGTCATTCTTGTGAGAATCTACCCAACATCCACTTTTCGGATGATTCGAAGAATGTGTATTGGGTGGGTTCTTTTACGGAATGACAAAAAATGCAGCGTTGACAGATGCTTACAGCACGACAAAAAGGGGTTAAAAAATTATGGACTTGATTTCTGCGAAAGGAATCACCGAATGGCGACGGCCTTTTTCGCGGCGGCTTTTCAGGTCGAGCAGTGCCTTCAAAATCGCGCCGACCGACCAGGCCTGATGCACCGTGCCTTTGCCCCGGCGCGGCATTTTGCCGTCGAAAATTTCGGAGATGCCGAGGACGCAGTCGTTTTGGTAAAAATGTTTTTTCAATGGCTCGAGCAATGCAAGTGCCTCTTTTTGAGCCTTTTCCGACCAGTCGTTTACCTTCAAAAACGCCGCGATGTACTCGCCGAGCAAGAACGGCCACACCGTGCCCTGATGGTAAGCCGTGTCGCGGTGCCACGAGTCGCCGCCGTATTCCGGCTTAAAATCCGGGTGTTCGGGCGAGAGTGTGCGCAGGCCATAGTCGGTCAGCAAATGCTGTCGCACGACTTCCACCACACGCTTCTCCGCGTCTTTTTCCAGCAAGGAAAACGGCAGGCTGACGACGTAGATTTGGTTGGGGCGAATGCTTGAATCTATTGCGGGTGAACTTTCCGAAAGTTTCTCCCGAGAATTCGGGACGGAAAGTTGGTCGCTGAATTTGACCACGTCATTCAGACTGCCATTCGAGCGCACGAAGTATTTTTTGAAATTCGCCAGCAATTTGTCGCCGATGGCTTGATACTTCTCGTAAGGTCTGCCGAGCGTCCCGGCGAAATACTGATAAATCCGCAACGCATTGAACCACAATGCCTGAATCTCCACCGGGCAGCCGTGACGCGGCGTCACTACAAAGTCGCCGACGCGGGCATCCATCCAGGTCAGTTGCGCCAAACCCTCGCCACCGGAGAGGAATCCTTCGGGCGTAACGCGGATGTTGTAGCGCGTCCCGGCGAGGTGGTGTTCCAAAATTTGTGTCAGCGTGTCGAAGTGTTCAGCCACGAGACTCAGGTCCTGAAATTTCTGATAATACTCGAACAGCGCCACGAAAAGCCACAGCGTCGCGTCCATCGTGTTGTATTCCACTGCGTCGTTGGGGTTGTCGGGGAAGCGATTGGGCAACATGCCGAGATTCACCGAGCGCAAGAAGGTTTCGAGGATGGATTTTGAAATTTCCTGTTTGCCGGTAGCGATGGTGAGGCCGCGCATGGCAATCATCGTGTCGCGCCCCCAATCGGTGAACCAGTGGTAGCCGGCCAGCAATGAGTAGCCTTCCGTGCTGTTTCTTTTTACTATAAACTGCTCTCCTGCCAGCATCAAATCCCGCAAAAAAGGGTCGTCCGAATCCTTCGGTGCGAGGTTTTCCAAACGTTCCAGTTCTTTGATTTTCAAAATTTCCGGGTCGGCTTTCGCCATTTTTTCGTCGTCAGAAAAAATCAGCTGCGCCTTCGCGCCGGGTTTCAGCACCACGTCAATGTTGAAAACGGAAAAAGCGTCTTCGCGGAAATCGAGGCCGCGCTCTTGTTCGCGGATGTACTCGAAATTGTTGAACCAATGGCGGCTTTCCACAAACTCGCCTGAACTGAAATTGAAGTACAAAGGTGTCGCGCCGTAATGCGCGTACATCACATAGGAGCCGTTTTGCGGCTTGAGCCAGTAGTCGTCGAACGTGTTTTCTTTTGACAATGAATGATAATCGCGGTGGACGAACAAAGGCGTGAGGCGCAGTTTGAAAGTCGAATCACCCGTGTTTTCGTACTCGACGACCGTCGTGTTGGAGCCATGCACCATAAAAACGGTTTTCAGCAAATGGTGGCCGTGCGCTTCGAATTTCATGCGCGGCAGGGGTTTTCTTTCAAAAAACTTGAAGTATTGAAAACCCTGCGGATGCACCACGCCGGGGTATTGATTCGACGATAGCCCGAAGGCGCAGTCGCGGTTGAACACGATGCACTCCTCCACTTTCGACACCATGACGGTGCGGGCGGTGGGCGGATTAAGCGACGCCACCAACAGGCCGTGATAGCGGCGCGTATTCGCCCCGACGACAGTGGACGAGGCGTAACCGCCGATGCCGTTGGTCAGGAGCCACTCTTTGGAAGCGAGTTCCTGAAAGTCAGGATGTGTGTTTTTGAATGAGAGCATGGTTTTATTTGTCTTTTTTGAAAACCGGCTTTTGTGTATTTTTGCACTACTTTTGAAAAAAAATCCGAAACAAGATGCTAAGCGTCAGAGCGACATACGACGGTCAAAAACTGAAACTTGCCAAGGAGTTGAACATCAACAAGCCGCAGCAGGTGATAGTGATATTCCTCGACTACCCTGACAATGGCGACGAGGAAACGCCGCTTACAACCAAAGACCTCCACGCCATTTATGCGGAAAATCCGTCGTTCGATTTCCTGGCTACAGAAGAAGAGGACATCTATTCCGATGCTGACCTCAAAGTGAAATATTAAACTTCCCCATGGACAAAGGCTCCATCGTTCTCACAAAATTTCCCTTCACCGATTTGAGTGCCTCGAAGCGACGGCCTGCTGTCATCGTTTCCAAAGTTGACCCTTCCAACCCTGATGTCATCGTCGCTTTTATTTCTTCAGGTGTCTCAACTCAAGTTTCCGCCGCCGATTTTGTCTTGCCCGACAATCATCCAGATTTTGGCCTTACTGGTTTGAAAAAATCTTCTGTGTTCAAAATGGACAAGTTGGCGACGCTTGACAAATCTATTTTTTCGGGCGAACTGGGCAACGTGACTCCTGCGATTTTTGAGCAATTGAAGGATAAACTGCGGTCAGCGTTGGATTTGTAATGCAGCCCTTGAAACCGCCGCGTTATCAACCTCATAAACCTTCATCAACCCTTATCAACTTTTCACCTGTAAGTCGTCTCCGGCATCACGCCTTCGAGCCGGATTTTTCGTCCCTCCTTTTTGTATTTCAACGTCGAAGGCGCCACGCCCAAATCTTCATCCACCTGAATTTCAGGAAAATAGACTTCCAAACCCATGCGAATCATGGCGAGGTGATGCACAGCGTGGTCGAAAGCGTATTGCAACTCGCGCCCCATGCTCGACATATACACCGGGCGCTGGACGTGGGCGACGACTTCGTCGGAAAACTCGCTCTCCACGTTGAGCCACTGGTGTTCGTCCTGGCGCTTCACCGTGTCGGCGATGTAGTCGAGCACAGCCAGCGCGACGCGGGGTTTTTCGCTCAGGGCAGGGTTGCGTTTGCGGCTGCTGTAATCCACCCGCGCCGACAAAACGCCATCGAACAGGCAGGTGTAAAACTCCAGTATGTGCCGAAAGTGTTGCCCAATCGTGCTGCCATGAAAAAGCGGCAGCGAGCGCGTGAACGTGGCTTCGTCGAGGCGTTCGAGCAGGCTGGTCATTTGTGCGGCGATGAGGATGGTGCCTTGTTTTGCGTTCATGACTTCTTCGTCGTTTTCGTTGACAGTGAATGAATTATTTGTCATGCGGAGCGATTTTTTGAATTTGATGAGGCAAAGGTCGGGGACGGGGGCGGAGGGAATTTTTACCTGTGTTACATTTGGAAAAAAACATAAAAAAGTGAGGTGGTGACTCGCAGTCACCACCTCACTCGTGATTACCCCAACTCCCCCATCAACGCCGCCACCACGCCCGTCCAGCCTGTTTGATGGCTGGCCCCCACACCCCGCGCCGTGTCGCCGTGGAAATATTCGTAGAACAAAACGAGGTCTTGAAAATGTGGGTTTTCAGCGTAAATCGAGTCGTCGCCGTTCACAGGCCGGTGGCCGTTTTTGTCTTTTTCAAAAATCGAAATCAAACGCCGCGAGAGCGCGTCGGCCACTTCCGAAAGACAGCGTTGCTGGCTGCTGCCCGTCGGAAATTCGACCGTGTATTCTGTGCCGTAAAACTTCCCATACTCGCGCAAAGCCCTGATGAGCAGGTAATTCATCGGCATCCACACGGGGCCGCGCCAGTTGGAGTTGCCGCCAAAAAGGCCGGTGCTGCTCTCGGCAGGCTCGTATTTCAGGCCAAATTCTTGCCCCGCGATTTGCACCGAGTAGCCGTTTTCATGCACTTTTGAAATGGAGCGGATGCCGCCCGGCGAGAGGAACTCGTTTTCATCCAACATAGCATGGAGCAGTCGGCTCAGGCGTTCCTGTGGGATGAGCGAAAGCAAAATGTCGCCACTCGTTGGGTCTTCGTCGAGCACAAGGTAGTCGCCGTTGTCAGTTCGGTATTGTTGAAACCAGCGCAGGCGGCGGGTGAAGTCGGGCAGTTTTTCCAACTTGTCTTTTGGTAAAACATAAGCCGCAAAAAGGGTGGAAAGCCCCACCAACGACCTCACTTTCAGCGGAATGTACTCGCCATTCGGAAGACCGAGAATATCGTAGAAAAAACCTTCCATCTCGTCCCAGGACCCCGTCCAGTCGTGGCCGATGCGGTTGAGGCTTTCGGCGATATAGACGAAATGCTCGAAAAATTTGGTCGCCACGTCTTCGAAAGTCGGGTCGTGCTGGGCGATTTCGAGCGCCATTTCGAGCATATTGAGGCAGTACATCCCCATCCATGCCGTGCCGTCGGCTTGTTCGAGGTAGCCGCCGCCGGGGATTTGGTTGGAGCGGTCGAACACGCCGATGTTGTCCAGGCCGAGAAAGCCGCCCTCGAACACGTTATTGCCTTTGTGGTCTTTGCGATTGACCCACCAAGTGAAGTTGATGAGCAGTTTTTGGAAAACTCTTTTGAGGAATTCAATGTCGGCGCGGCCCGTTTGCTCTTTGTCCATTTTAAAAACCTGCAAACACGACCACGCATGGACGGGCGGGTTCACGTCGCCGAAAGCCCATTCGTAGGCTGGCAACTGGCCGTTGGGGTGCATATACCACTCGCGCAGGAACAGAATGAGTTGATTTTTAGCAAATTCCGCGTCCACCATAGCAAGCGGGACGCAGTGGAAAGCGAGGTCCCAAGCGGCGTACCAGGGGTATTCCCACTTGTCGGGCATGGAGATGATGTCCTCGTTGTTGAGCGTGCGCCAGTGGGAATTACGTCCCGCAAGGCGGGATTTCGGTGGGGGCAGTTGGCCGGGGTCGCCGTCGAGCCAGCGCGGCATGTCTATGTTGAAGTATTGCTTCGACCAGAGCATTCCGGCGAGGGCCTGGCGTTGGATATTTCGTTGTTCGTTGTTCGTTGTTTGTTGTTCGTTCGTAGAGCTGGCGGCGATTTCTTCGTAAAACGTGTCAGCCTCCATTTTCCGCTCCGCAAAAATTTTGTCAAAACCCTTTCCGAACGGTGTTTTAATCGCCGATTTAGAAAGGCGGAATTGGAATTCCGCCATGCCGCCGCTTTCCACTTTTACTTGATAAAGTGGGGCGAATTTTGTTCCTTCGGTTTTGCCTTCCAAAAAGCCGAAATCATTGTTTATCAAAGCCGTGTGGAAAGCGTCTTTCACAAACGGAGAGTCGTTCGGCTGATTCCAGAGCCGCTCGCGGTTGGTTTCGTTTTCGGTGAAAAGCAGGCGCGAGGGCGCTTGGAAGTAAAAATGATAGTCGCCGAGTTTTTCGTGGTAAAGCGAAACGTGCCTCCAACTTTCCGAAAGTTGCAAACTTTCGGAAAGTTCGCCGAGGCGAATGGCGGGTTTCTCCTTCATCAACCCGAACGCCCACAAATTCCGAAACCACAAGGTGGGCAGCAGCCAGATGTCGGCGCTTTCGGGACCGCGATTGTGCGCAGTGATTTTTATCAAAAGGTCGTCTTCGTCACCTTTGGCGTATTCGGTGAACACGTCCCAGTAGCGGTCGTCATTGAAAATACCCGTGTCGAGCAGTTCGTATTCGGGCTGTTCGCGGCCACGCCAGCCGTTTTCACGCACAAGGTCGGCGTATGGAAATTCGCCCTGCGGGTACTTGTACAGGTGTTTCATGTACGAGTGCGCGGGCGTGTTGTCGAGGTAGTAGTAAAGTTCTTTCACGTCCTCGCCGTGATTGCCCTCGCTGCCGGTGAGGCCGAAGAGGCGCTCTTTGAGGATGGGGTCTTTGCCGTTCCAGAGGGCGACGGCGAAGCAGAGGCGCTGCTGGTCGTCGGAGATGCCCGCGATACCGTCTTCGCCCCAGCGATAGACGCGCGAGCGGGCGTGGTCGTGCGGGAAAAAATCCCAGGCCGTGCCGCCGGGAGAATAGTCTTCGCGGACGGTACCCCACTGGCGTTCAGAGAGATAGGGGCCCCATTGGAGCCAGTTTTTTTGGCCGGAATAATGTTCGCGGAGGCGGAAGGATTCGGGGTTATTCGTTCTTGGTGGTTGGTTTTTGGAGGTTGGTTTCGCCTTAGCGGTTTTATTTTTCATTGCTTCGTTTTTAAAATTTGACGAGGCAAAGGTGCGGGAACGGCGGCGGGCGGAAGTTTACGAGGGTAACATTTGAGAGAAAACTCCATTTTTGCCCAATGCAAATTGATCTCCCCACCGCCCTCTCCCACCTTCAAACCTCCGTCCGCCAAATTCTCCCGCTCGAAGGCGAGGCGTGGGATGATTTCGCCGGCATCTGGTCGCCGTTCGAGGCGAAGCGCAAGGTCATCCTGACCGCCGAGGGTGATGTGGAAAAATACGTTTATTTCGTGCTGGAGGGGGTGCAACGCGCCTACGCCGTGAGCGACGACGGGCGAGAATCCACTTTAGTTTTTACTTATCCCTACTCCTTTTCCGGCGTGGCCGACTCGTTTTTGTTGCAGCAGCCGTCGCGCTATTTCTTTGAGACGCTGACGCCCAGCGCGTTTTTGCGCGCTTCTTTTCGGCAATTGGATGAGGTGATGTTGCGACACCACGCCGTCGAGCGGATGTTGCGGCTGGCCATCAGCCACACGCTGGCGGGGGTGCTGGTGCGGCAAATCGAGTTGCAGTCGTTCACAGCCGAGCAACGTTTCCGGGCGCTGCTGAAACGCAGCCCGCACATTTTGAATTTGGTGCCGCACAAATATCTGGCGAGTTATCTGGGCATGGACGCGACGAATTTCAGCAAGTTTTTGGGGAACATTCGGCTTTGAAAACCGTTTTTTCTGCCATGGAAACATTGCACCAAACGCTTCAGGATTTCTTTCGGTCAGTCGGTTTGCCGCTCCAACAGGACATGGAGTTGACGGTACACCGACTTGACGGTCTGCATGGCGGCAAGCCGTTTTCGTCACCGCTTTTTCGGACAAATTACTATTCTTTTGTGCTTATTCAAAAAGGGAAAAGCCGCTACACGATTGACAACCAGACGTTTGAATTGGGTTCAGGCTCTTTTTATTTCACCAACCCCGGGCATCTCAAGTCTTTCGCAATCGAGGAACTGCTCGGAGGTTACATGCTCACATTTTCAGAACAGTTTGTGAAACAACACTACACAGGCGACTTTTACACGCTGTATCCCTTCCTGATGCACGAGACAACACCTGTGATGCAATTAGACGAACCCGCACTGGCGGAATTGGCCTTCGTTTTTGAACAAATGTTGCGTGAGTACAATGGTGAGGCCGTGTTCAGAGGTGCCATTTTGACCAAGTATCTGGCGATTTTGCTTTACAAAACCAAAGAATTGTTGCAAACGCACAAAGCGAATTTTCAGGCGCAAAACCGGAGCAATGCCCTGGTCAGCAATTTTAAAAAATTGCTCAACGAAAATTTTAAAGAACTCGCCACCGGACAGACGAACAAAATCCGCTCCGTCAAGGAATTTGCCGAACGACTCAACGTGCACCCCAACTATCTGAGCAGCGTAGTGAAAAACGAAACGGGCAGGCCTGCTTCCGACTGGATTCAGGAGCGCACCCTCGCCGAGGCCCAATCGCTGCTCAACAACACAAAACTCACCGTTTCTGAAATCACTTTTCGACTCGGTTTTTCCGATACGGCGCATTTTGGCAAATTTTTCAAAAAACGCGCGAACGTGTCGCCTTCCGAATATCGTCAGACTCCCCGTCTTTGATTTGTACCTAAACTGCTTTGTTTCGTACCTGTCGCCACACCTTTCTCCTGCCCCACCTTTGCGCTGTTCTTTTAAAACAACAGTTCAATGAAAAAACAAACCAAAATCGCCCTCGTCACGGGCGGAAGTCGTGGCCTCGGCAAAAACATGGCCATGCACCTCGCAAAAAACGGCATTGACGTCGTCCTGACCTACCATACCAAAAAAGAAGAGGCCGAATCAGTCGCTGCCGACATCCGGCAGATGGGCAGAAAAGCCGTCGCGTTGCAACTAAACGTCGGCGACCTGCGCTCCTTCGATAGTTTTTTTGAACAACTCGCTGCGCAACTAAACGCCACTTTTGAGCGGAAAACTTTCGATTGCCTGGTGAATAACGCAGGCATGGGTGCCACTATCCCCTTCGCGCAGGCGACAGAGGAACACTTCGACGACTTTATGAACGTGCATTTTAAAGGTGCATATTTTCTCACACAAAAATCGCTGCCAATGCTTTCCGACGGTGGACGTATCATCAACGTCTCGACCGGAACGACTCGCTTTTGCGTGCCCGGCTATTCTATGTACGCCTCCATGAAAGGTGCGATGGAAATATTCACCAAATATCTGGCGAAAGAACTTGGCACGCGTGGCATCACAGCCAACATCGTCGCCCCCGGCCCGGTAGAGACAGACTTCAACAGCGCAGCCATTCGCTCCAACCCCCAAATGAAGACCTTTCTGTCTTCTCTCTCCCCACTGGGTCGTGTAGGCGAAGCAGACGACATTGGCGGCGTAGTTGCCTTTCTCTGTTCCGACGAAGCCCGCTGGATTAATGGACAGCGCCTCGAAGTGAGTGGAGGGATAAATGTTTGATTTGATGGCGGATGTTCCGAGATCTGGCAGATTTCGGAACATCCGTTTTTGTGAAAATCTTGGTTTTTACCAAGAACTACCTCGCCGCGAGGCCAGACTTTTGTGCCAACAAAAACAAAAACTCGGCACATGGACTCCGCCTGGATTAACCGCGACCTCTTTCCGTTCAAATCCCGTTTCATAGAAATCGAAGGCCATCGAATTCACTACATTGACGAAGGCGAGGGCGCTCCCATCCTGTTTTCGCACGGCACGCCCGAATGGTCGTTCGGTTGGCGCGACCTGGTGAAAGGCTTGCGCGGCCAATATCGCTGCATCGCCCTCGACCATCTCGGCTTTGGCCTTTCCGACAAACCCGCCGATGCCGACTACTCGGTGCGGGCGCACGCGGCGCGTTTGGAAAAATTTATCGAAAAACTCCAACTGCCTGATTTTCACATCATCGCCAACGATTTCGGCCTGTCCATCTCGCTCGCCTACGCTGTCAGCCATCCCGAACGGGTGCAAAAAATCAGCATCTTCAACGGCTGGATGTGGCCGCTCAGCGACGACCCACACTACGCCAAAGCTGCCAAAGTGATGCGCACCTGGCTGGGGCGGGTGATGTACAAATATTTCAACTTCCCGGTCAACGTCGTGATGCCCGCGGCTTTTGGCGACAAGCGAAAATTGACCAAAGAAGTCCACCGCCACTACAAAATGGCCCTGCCCGACCCGGCTTCCCGCACGGCGGCCTACGCTTTCGCGCACGAACTGCTCGACGCCGAATCTTTTTGGGCCGACCTCTGGCAACGCCGCGAGCGCATTTCCGGCAAACCTTTTCTCGTGTTTTGGGGTATGAAAGACGCCTTCGTGCCACCCTATGAATTGGAAAAATGGGAAGAAGCCCTGACGAACGCACGCATGGTTCGCCTCGAAAACGCAGGGCATTTTGCCCAAGAAGAGGAATCGGAGAGGATGATTGCCGAACTAAAACAGTTTTTTCACTGAAATTTAATCACGCAAAGACGCAAAGAACGCAAGGGCTTAATTTTTTGAAAAACAATACTTTGCGCTCTTAGCGTCTTTGCGTGAGACATCTTTTTTCGTAAAAACAAAAACGCTATGCAAACCGCCCAACTGCTCGAATCCCTGCACCAACAGACCGAACAATTCCTCCAAAAAGCTGTCGGTGAATGGCAAATGCTGCCGCCGGAAACGCTGGCAGCCACGCCTTCGCCCGGACAATGGAGCGCCGCCCAGTGCCTCGAACACCTGAACATTTACGGGCGCTACTACCTGCCCGCCATTGAAAAAGCCATTCAGGAGGCGAAGCGAAAAGGCAGCAGCGCAACCGACAATTTCACTTCCGGCTGGCTCGGCGATTATTTCGCCAAACTCATGCGCCCGAAGCCCGGCGGCCAGTTGAAATCGAAAATGAAAGCCCCGAAAAACGCCGTGCCGTCTGCCAACCCCGACCCGCGCGCCATGCTCGCCGAGTTTATTGACCAGCAGGAAAAATTACTGCAACTGCTGACTGCTGCTGCTGCCGTCAACTTGAACCAGGTGCGCATCCCCATCTCCATCGCCCCCTGGCTTCGATTGAAATTGGGCGACACCTTCCTCTTTCTCACGGCGCATATCGAGCGGCATTTGTTGCAGGCGGAGCGCGGGATATCAACGCAATTGATAAAAGTTGAGGTAGTTTAGAGATTAGCTGCTCAACTGGTTCAACCCTCCTCGACGCCCGATTCACCCTTGTTTTCCCGCCATTCTTCCTGCGAATTCAGGCAGTCGTCCACGCTTTTTTTCAAAGCCGCGGACAGGGGGAACACATTTGTCCCAACACAAAAACAAAATCACATTTTTTCACCAAAAACAAACGCTTAAGCTATGAAAATGAGCATTTTGAAATCCGGTCTCCTTTTGTTGGCACTGTTTGCCACCGCCGCCTTCACCGCTTGTGAAAAAGACGAAGACGACAAAACCGCAGAAGAATTGAAAGATGAAATTGCGGGTATTTGGGATATCACCTCCTTCAAAGTCGGCAGCTCCGAGTACATGAATACCGTCGTGGAAGGCGCTTCCATCGAGTACGAAGCATTCACCGGCGCACAAGGCGATTTTACCCAAACGATTAAGTACCTCGACGAAGACCCTTTGGAAACCAATGAAGGCAAGTACGAAGTCCTCGACGGCAGTTCCGTAAAAATGACCGACGACGGCGAATCGTACACCCTGAAAGTCACCCTCGATGGCGACAATCTCCAACTCGAAGGCAAGCAAGACGGAGCGCCGCTCGTCATCAAAGCCAAACGCCGCAACCAGAACGGCGCCGGAGCGGTGAAGACGAAACTCGTCGGCACCTGGGATTTTTCCTCTTTTAAAATCGGTGGCCAGGAATACATGAACACGGCAGTCGAAAAGGGTTCGCTCCAATTCGAGGCTTACACAGGTGCGGAAGGCGACTTCCAACAAAAACTGAAATTCAAGGACGAGACGTTGGAAGAAGTCTCCGAAGGCAAGTACGAAGTGCTCGACAACAACCGCGTAGAGATGACCGCCGACGGCGAAACGCACATTTTCCGGATTGCTTTCAACGGCGACGAGGTTCAACTCGAAGGCGCGCAAGATGGCCTTTCCGTGGTGATAAAAGCCGAAAAACGCGACTAAGACAATCGGATTTATTGAAAAATCGAGGTGGCGCCCGTCGGGGCGCCGCCTCTTTTTTATTTTTCTGAACCCTCTCCCCGGCGTTTTGTTTTTCTCGCCACATGAAACAAACACTGCTCCCGCCCGATGTCGCCGACCGCATCGTGCAAATGGCGTGGGAAGACCGCACGCCCTTCGAAGCGATTGAAAATCAATTTGGGCTGACGGAAAAAGAAGTCATCCAACTCATGCGCCGCGAACTCAAACGCAGCAGTTTCGAGCGCTGGCGCAAGCGTGTGCACGGTCGTGCCACCAAACATCTTGCCCTGCGCGATGCGTCCGTCGCACGTTTCAAATGCAGCCGCCAGCGGCACATTTCTTCCAACAAAATTTCAAAACGATAAATGCAAAAAAACTACCTCCTCGCAGGTGCGTCGAGCGCCATCGCGCAAACCTTGCTGCGCCTCCTGCAAGCCGACGGGCATCGCGTCATCGGCCTGAGTACCAAAGATTTGTCCGGTGCGGGATACGACGAATACCATCAGGTAGCCGACTACGGCAAGAGCAGTTTGCCAGCAATGTCGCAGCCACTCGACGGCCTCGTTTATTTTCCCGGCACCATCAACCTCAAGCCTGTGAATCGTTTCAGCGAAGAAGAGTTTTTACAGGATTTCAGAATCAATGCGCTCGGTGCAGCCGCTGTCGTCCAGCAGTATTTGCAAAATTTGAAAAACGCCGCCGCGCCAAGTTCGGTCGTGTTCATCAGCACCGTCGCCGTGTCGCAAGGCATGAATTTTCACAGCTCTGTCAGCATGGCCAAAGGCGCTGTCGAAGGTCTCACGCGCGCATTGGCCGCCGAACTGGCGCCCTCCATCCGGGTGAACGCCGTCGCGCCCTCGCTCACCGCCTCGCCGTTGGCCGACAGACTTATCAATTCGCCTGAAAAATTGGACGCCAGCAACAAACGCCACCCGCTCCGGCGCATCGGTCAGCCCGACGACGTGGCCCAGGCGATTCATTTTTTGCTCAGCGAACAATCGGCCTGGATGACCGGGGCAGTTTTGCCGGTTGACGGCGGCATGGCTTCGGTGCGAATGCTTTGATTTATGACGAACCAGGTCGTTACGCTCGTTTTTCCGCATCAACTTTTTGAGCGACATCCTGCCATCGAACGGGGCAGAACGGTCGTGCTTGTCGAGGAATTTCTTTTTTTCAAACAATACCGTTTTCACAAACAAAAGCTGGTGTTGCATCGGGCTGCCATGCAGTTTTATCGGGATTTTTTGCAACACAAAGGCTTCCAGGTTGAATATGTCGAAACCGGGATGCCTGCTGCCGACGTGCGGGTTTGTGTGAAAATCCTGGCCGAACGAGGGGTTTCCGAAATTCACTTCGCGGATGTGGCCGACAACTGGCTGGAACGGCGGCTGACAGCGTCCTGTGCACATGCAGGGATAAAAGCACGGCGATACGACTCGCCGAACTTCCTCAATACCCTGACAGAAATTGAAGGTTATTACGAAGGCAAAAAGCGGTATTTTCAAACTGATTTTTACGTCCATCAGCGGAAAACACGCAGCATCCTGCTCGAAAAAAACGACAAACCCCTTGGCGGGAAATGGACGTTCGACACGGAGAATCGCGACAAATACCCGAAAGGCCAACAGCCTCCTCCAGTACATTGTCCCGTTCCAAATCAATACGTTGCAGAAGCCGTGGAATACGTCGAACGACATTTTCCCGACAACTACGGCACGTTATCGAAGTCGTTTTCGTATCCGGTCACTTTTGCCGACAGTGTTCGTTGGCTCGACGATTTTTTGGAATATCGTTTCGCTGGTTTTGGGCCTTACGAGGACGCGATGGTGGCACGGGAGCATTTTTTACACCACAGCGTATTGACCCCGGTACTCAATATCGGCCTGTTGCAACCCGATTTTATTTTGCAAAAAGCCATCGGGTATGCGGCTAAAAACGACATTCCGCTCAACTCCCTCGAAGGTTTTGTGCGGCAAATATTGGGCTGGCGCGAGTTCGTCCGCGCAGTGTACGTGCGTGAAGGCAGCCGCCAACGAACAACCAACTATTGGGGATTTACCCGGCGGATACCGGCTTCTTTCTGGGATGGCACGACGGGTATCGCACCTGTTGACACCGTGATTCGCAAGGTATTGCACACCGGCTATTGCCACCACATAGAGCGGCTGATGGTACTGGGCAACTTCATGTTATTGTGCGAATTCGACCCTGATGAGGTGTATCGCTGGTTCATGGAAATGTTTGTGGACGCCTACGACTGGGTGATGGTACCGAACGTGTATGGCATGACGCAGTTCGCAGACGGCGGCCTGATGACCACCAAACCCTACATCAGCGGGAGCAATTACCTCGTGAAAATGAGCGACTTTGAAAAAGGCGACTGGCAGCCGGTGTGGGATGGGTTGTTTTGGCGGTTTATGCACACGCATCGCGATTTTTTCCAGCAAAACCCGCGCCTCGGCATGTTGGTCAAAACCTTCGACAACATGGACGCGACCAAACGAAACGCTCACCTGCAAGCGGCAGAAGGTTTTTTGCGGCGGATAACGTAAACCTCGAAAGGGGCGCAGAACCCTTCCGACGTTAGGGGTAATTCATCGGGCAACTTTCGGCATTCAGCAAACCTAAATTTGCCAAATGATTGACGGTGAAACATATTTGCGCGACAAATCATCGCGCTAAAAATGGTTCGCCGAATCTCGACACGAAACAAATTGCTGCTGGCCTTTGGGCTTAATGCCTTTTTTTATTCGGTGATTTTGTACGTGAACCTGAATGGCGAAAACCGGAAATTGTCGGTGATTCTGGGCGAAATGTTGCCTATTGTGATTTCGGAGTATGTGGTAGGTGCGCTCATCATCTTCGGCTGGCTGTTTCTGGCAGAGTGGATTCACGAACAATTCGAGCGTTGGTTCGGAGAAAAAGTTATCAGTGAAGGTGGTTTTTTACCCAACCTGGCGGCTTTTGTGACCTTCGCAGCGGCGAATTTGCTCATCAATCGCTCGTCTTTATTTTTTATTTACTGGCTGCAAACGAAGATTCTCGACAAACCCGACACTTCCATTCTTGAACAGACGGAATACGCGCGCATGGCGATTCGGTTCAATTATGTGAACTACGTCATCATGTCGCTCTTCGTTTATTACCTGCTCACACACCGCCGCATCATGCAACGCGTGGGCGAGGCGACGATTCGGGCCGAGAAGGCGCAAAAAGAACGGGTGGAATCGCAATACTCCCTGCTGCGCAGCCGCGTGAATCCGCATTTTTTGTTCAACAGCCTCAGCACGCTGTCGTCGCTCGTGCAAGTGGATGGCGACCAATCGGAGAAGTTTATTGACCGGCTTTCCAAAGCCTATCGCTACATGCTCGAAAACCGCGACCAACAAACCGTGCCACTGCAAGAGGAACTCGAATTTCTGAAATCCTACGCCTTTTTGCTGGAAACCCGCTACGGCAACAAACTCCGCATCGAAACCGACATCCCGGCATCGGTGGCCGAACAAACGCAAGTCGTGCCACTCACGCTGCAAGTGCTGATAGCGAGGGCGCTGCGAACGAACAAAATGTCGTCGCAATCGCCGCTTGTGGTCAACATCCGCGCCGCGCAAAATGAACTTTTGATAACCAACAACCGCCAGCCCCGCCACGAACCCGACCACAGCATCGGCGAGTGCGACTGGGGCGTTTTTGAAAACTGCTATCTCATGCTTGGTCCTAATGGAATTCGTGTGCGCGATGTGGCCGACGACAAAAACTGGACGGTGCATATTCCTTTGATAAGGGTTTGAAAGGTAAAGACTTGATAATCAAATTTTAGAAAACCCCTCAAACCAACTCAAACCCTTCAAACAACTCAAACCCTTCAAACCAACTCAAACCCTTCAAACAACTCAAACCCTTCAAACCAACTTTTTGACATGGACAAAAAAATACCCGCGCGTCGAAAATGGCTCATGGCTACCGGCTTGATGCTGGTGTTCATGCCGCTGGGTATTTATGTCAACAGCGACCGGCTGAATTGGGAAGCATTATCGGGTCGAATCCCGGATTTCGCAGTACAGTTTGTCGTCAGCACAGTCATCACATTTGGGTGGATAAGTTTTGCCGAGTGGATTCAAAAGGTGTTGCGCCGCTACTTTGGAGATTACCTCCTGCGGGTAGGCGTCTTGTGGCCCAATTTCCTGGCAGGACTGGTATTTTTCGCAGCGAGCATGGCAGGCGTCGCGCTGGTGCTGGAAGGCACGGAATGACTTTTTTATGGCGTGATGAAAATGCCCTACCCTGTTGCCGACCTGTCGCACGCTACACGCGCTACTTACGGGCAATTCGCTACCCTCTCGCTCTGCGTTTATGTCCTCATTGCAAACCGACACATCATGGATCACATGGAAGACATACAAGTGAAAGCCGAACAGTTGGAAAAAGAAAACCTGCTGTCGCAATTCAGCGCGCTGAAAAGCCAGGTGAACCCCCATTTTCTGTTCAACAGCCTGAGCATCCTGTCGTCGCTGGTAAAAAAAGACCCCGACTTGTCCGAGCAGTTCATTGACCGGCTCTCGAAGGCTTACCGCTATATTTTGGAGCAACGCGAAACCGACGTCGTGCCGCTGGCAACCGAACTGGAATTCCTGCAATCGTACACGTTTTTGTTACAAACGAGGTTCAAAAACAAATTTGAAGTAAAAATCGAGTTGGAAAAAAACATCGTCGAAACGAGTAAAATCCCGCCGCTGACCCTCCAGATTTTAGTCGAAAACGCCGTGAAACACAACCGGATGTCGGAACGCGAACCTCTGATTATCAAAATCGAACGCGACGGCGAACTACTCACCGTGCGCAACAAATTCCGCCCGCGCGGCGAAGAAGTGAACTCCACCGGCGTAGGTTTGCAAAACATCATCAACCGCTACGCCCTGCTCACCGACCGCCCCGTGTGGGCCGGCGAGTGCGACGACGAATTCGTAGTAGAAGTGCCGATTTTGGAATAAAACCGCAAAGACGCACTAATGTAAAATTTAGCATGAAAAAACGGCTACTCATATTCTGGTTTGCCAGCATTGCGCTCACGCTGTCGGCGCAAGTCAGCACCGACAGCCTGCAGGAGATGTGGAGAAATGCCGATTTGCCCGACACGGTGCGTCTGAAAGCAGTTCACCGGCTGAGTGTGATTTTGACCAAACAAAACCCTGACTCCGCGCGCGCCCTTGCGACGACGGCGCTGGGATTTGCCCAAAAAATCGGCAACAAACAATGGCAGGGTCGTGCGCTGAACACCATCGGCATGACCTGGCGTTTTCAAAGCGAGTTTGCCAAAGCCATTCAAGCCTACGAAAAAAGCATCCCGTTGCTCGAAGCCGTCCAGGACCGGAGTTCCCTGGCAGAAGTGTACAAAAACATGGGCGATGTGTACCGTTTGCAAAGCGATTTTCCAAAAGCCATTGATTGCATCACGAAATCCCTCGCGCTGGCCGAAGCGGCGGGCGACAAACGACGCGAAGCCGACGCTTATGTGTGTTTTTCGACCATTTATTACATGACTTCCGACGACCTCGCGAAGACGGAAGAATACCTGCTGAAAGCGAAACCGCTCTATGAATCTATCAACCACGAAGAAGGTTTGTCATTCGTTTACAGCAATTTGTCGCTGATTTATTACGAAGAAAAAAACTACTCGAAAGCGCTTGAAGTCATTGAAAAATGCCTGAAAATTCAGGAAAAACGAAGCGATTTGTTTGGCGCGGCCACGTCGTTTCACAACCGGGCCAACATCCTCGGCGAATTGGGTCGCTACGAAGAGGCGCTGAAAAACTACGCGCGTGAGGTCGCTATTTTCAAACAAATCGGCGACCAGGAAGGTCTGAGCGACGCTTACAGCAGCATGGGCGAATTGTGGTTCAAACAAAAAAAATACCCAGAGGCAATTCGCCTGTGCCAGGAAGCCCTGCAAATCGCCGTCGCGATGGGTGGCAACAACGTCAGCGAAGCCAACGCCTGCGAATGCCTCTACAACGCCTATTCCGGACAAGGCGATTACCAAAAAGCCCTTGAATTTCTGGAGCGACTCTCCTCAGTGAAAGACAGCCTCCAGCGCAGCGAAACAGCGGAAAAACTCAAACAAATGGAACTGGAGCGGGAGACGGTGGCCGACAGCCTCGAACGGGAAAAAGAAAAATTCAGGATGGAACAGACCCTGCGCCGCAAAGACCAGACCGCTGGCTGGCTCATCGCCGGGGGCCTGGGCGCTGTCAGCGTGGCGTTGGCGTTTTGGGTGCGGATGCTCTATTTCCGCCGCCGCTCGCAGGAGATGCAGGTGCGCTCGGAAGCCCTTGAAAAACAGCAGTTGCTCAACGAAATTGACTTGCTGAAAACCCAGGTGAACCCGCATTTTTTGTTCAACAGCCTCAGCATCCTTACGTCGCTCGTCCATGTGAATGCCGACTTGTCGGAGCAGTACATCGAGCAGTTGGCGCGCTCGTACCGCTACATTCTGGAGCAAAAAGACCAAATGCTCGTGACCCTGCGCACCGAGTTGGACTTCATCCGCTCCTATGCTTTTTTATTGAAAATCAGGTTTGAAAACAAGTTTGACCTGCAAATAAACCTGCCTGAAGAAGATTTGGAACGCCTGAAAATCGCCCCTTTGACCCTCCAACTTTTGGTCGAAAACGCCGTGAAACACAACCGGATGTCGGTCAAAGAGCCGCTTGTCATCGCCGTTTCACTCGAAAATGAACAAACCTTAGTCGTCAAAAACCGCTTGCAACCCCGCACATCGCCCAAAACATCCACCGGCATCGGCCTGCAAAACATCATCAACCGCTACGCCCTGCTCACCGACCGCCCCGTGTGGGCAGGCGAACGCGAGCACGAGTTTGTGGTGAACGTGCCGCTGTTGTAAAAGGCTGAGAAGAGTTATTGAGGTTGATAAAAGTTGATAAAAAAACTTCTCAAACAATTGACTATGAACAAGAACACTCAATTTCCGAAACGACGTTTACTAAACTTTGAAAGTTTAGTAAACGTGACGCCGCTCCTCTTTCCCCTCCTGCTCGCTACCTCGCTGAACGCCCAGCAATGGCAGCAAGTCACGGAAATTCCCGCCGGGCAAACGACCGCGTTGTTCGCCACCGGCGACACGCTGTTCGCAGGAGGTCTGAACCGAATTTACTACACCTTCGACGGCGGCGACACTTGGGACAGCACGGTAACAATAAGCCCGACGCTCGATTTTATTTCGGCCATCAGGTACAGTCAGGGGCGATTGTACGTGGCAACAGAGTTTGAAGGCGTGTTCAGCAGCAGCAACGGCGGGCAAAACTGGCAAGCCGACAATGCCGGCCTCGTTGGGTTGGGTGCCAAGAACATTTCGAGCCTCGCTCTTCGCGGCGACAGCCTTTATGCTGGCACTTACGGTGCAGGGGTTTTTGTCAAAAAAATCTCTACCAACAGCAATTGGAGCGCCTACAAAACGGGAATGGCTTGGGGCAACGTAGAAAGCCTTACTAACATTGACGGAAAATTATTTGCCGGAGCGGGCGGCAACGCGACCGTGTTCACCCACGCTTATCCCGGCCATACCTGGACGGAAACACCCTTTGCCGAGTTCGACGGCGAGCTTAATTCTTTCCTCGGCGTGGCGAAACGAGGCAACATATTGCTGGCCGCCGGAAATTTGGGCCTTTACCGAAGCGAGGATGGCGGCGCAAACTGGACGTATTACAACCCTGGCACGGGTTTTTTGGGAGCAGCAACCTTTGTCATAAATAGCGAACGTGTTATCGCTTTTTTGGCAAAGCCCTCTGGTCTTAGTTTTCTAAAATTCACCGACGACGAAGGCCAAAACTGGCAAAATTTCGAACCGGCCGCGCCCAATTCCCTCGGCTATGAAATTGCTTTTTTCAACGGCAAACTTTACTCCGCACGCAGCAACGGCCTTTGGCGTATCGAATTGACTACCAGTATCAAAGACCCCGTCGGCGAACTTCCCGAACTCGGTCAGAATTTCCCCAACCCGTTTTCCGTCAGCACGACGATTCCCGTCACGCTGACGCAACAAACCTGGTTGGAATTATCCGTTTTCGATGCTGGAGCTGCGTACATTCGCACGATTTGGCGCGGCGAAAAACCCGCCGGGTCACATCAGTTTGAATTTCAATCCGGCGATTTGCCGCCGGGCATTTATGTCGCTCGGCTGACGACGGAAACGGGTGTCGCCTCGCGGCTGATGACGATTTTCAGGTAGCCAAACTTTCCGAAAGTTTCCAACTTTCGGAAAGTTGAGGCCCAAAATTCGAGGCAAACCACTTTTAGCGAACAACCAACTCATGCGCCAACTTTACCTCCTGTGTTTCTTGCTCGGTTTAGCCGAAATTTCCAACGCACAAAGCAAAGCCGACAGCCTTTGGGCTGTTTGGAGCGATGCCGGGAAAGCCGACACTGTGCGTTTGCAAGCCATACAGGAATTGGCGTGGAGTCTTTTTTACAAAAATCCTGACTCGACGAGGCTTTTGGCGCGTATGGAATTCGAGTTTGCGGATAAAGTCAACAGCAAAAAATGGCAGGGAACGGCCCGGAATATGATCGGCGGCACTTACCACATGAAAGGGGATTTTTTGCTGGCGCTCAACGAATACAAAAAGGCACTGAACGCCTTTATGGAAGCGGGCGAGATGAAAGATGCGGCAGCCGTGTACAATAATATGGGTTTGATTTACAGGGCACAAGGCAACACGGGCAAGGCGTTCGAGTATTACGAAAAATACCTCGCCATCGGGGAAGACCTGCAAAACATCAGCATGCTCGCTACGGCCAGCAACAACCTCGGAAACCTTTACAGAGACCTCGGCAATTATCCCAGAGCATTGGAATACTACGAACGTGGATTGAAATTCGCCGAAAAAAAAGACAACAAATCAAGCATAGCAGCGGGCTATAACAACATCGGCTCCATCTATCATGCTCAGAAAAATTACCCTAAAGCCCTCGAATATTTCAATAAAAGCCTCGAAATCCGCAACAAAACCGGCGACCAGCGCGGCCTCGCAAGCACGTTCACCAATATCGGCCTATTGTTCAAAGACCAGAAATACTATGAGAAAACCCTCGAATACTTCCAAAAAGTGATTGAGATTCAGGAAAAACAGGGCAACAAACCCGGCCTCGCCGAATCGTATTACCACGTGGGCAGCACATTTGTAGAGAAAAAAGATTTTGCAAAAGCGGAAACATGGTGTGCTAAAAGCCTGAATGTCAGCGAACAAATCGGCGCGTTGGATGACGAACTCGATGCCTGCGACTGTCTCTACCAAGTGTACAAAGGCATGGGACAAAGCGGCAAGGCGCTGGTCTGGCACGAACGGTTCGTGACACTGAACGATAGCCTTCAAAAGGCAGAAACGGAAAAACGACTGGAGCAAATGGAGTTTGCGAAACAGGTGATGGCCGACAGTCTCGGTCAGGAAGAAGAAAAACTGAAAATGGAAATAAGTTACCGGGGCGAGGTGCGCAAGCGCGACAAAATCATGAACATTTTACTCGTGGTGGGACTGGTCGTGGCGGCGTTAGCAATAGGATTTTGGAGCCGGATGTTGTATTTCCAGAAATACTCCAAAATGTTCCAGAACAAAGCCGAAAACCTTGAAAAACAACAATTGCTCAACGAAATCGCCCTTTTGAAAACGCAGGTGAATCCGCATTTTTTGTTCAACAGCCTGAGCATTCTTTCGTCGCTTGTGCGCGTGAATGCCG
>Ga0209172_10001280_pt1 | contig 55228 bp, 51 predicted proteins | sample LarsenN4metaG_FD_184113 | JGI IMG/M metagenome (GOLD analysis project Ga0209172, IMG submission 184113) | Hot spring sediment bacterial and archeal communities from British Columbia, Canada, to study Microbial Dark Matter (Phase II) - Larsen... ...
ACGGCACGAACTTCGCCCAGCCCTTGTCGGCCGCCACCTTGGTCAGCGCTGCGGTGAGCGTGGTCTTGCCATGGTCGATGTGTCCAATCGTCCCCACGTTCACGTGCGGCTTCGAACGATCGAATTTTTCCTTTGCCATATGCGTGTGTGCTCGCTGTGAAGAATCTGCCTACGCCGTTCCGAACTGCCCTGCCCCTCGACTCTCACGGTTGCCGATCAACTTGCCTGCGGCCCTGCATTCATGAGCGAAGGTTGGAGCCGATGACCAGGATTGAACTGGTGACCTCGTCCTTACCAAGGACGCGCTCTGCCAACTGAGCTACATCGGCCTCCGCGCCGTTCCCTATCGCACCGCGCTACGGCCGACAGGTCGGCCCGCCCGCGCGCGCCCGCTTCACCGCGCGCTCCGGCGAGGCAGGCTCTGTCGCGCCCGCTTCACCGCGCGCTCCGGCAAGGCAGGCTTTGTCGCGTCCTTTACGTCTCACCTCGCCGGGACGCTTCAGCGAGGCAGGCTCTGCCCAATGAGGCTTCCCTTCGATAACTCAGACACAGCCTGCCTGGACGAAGCCGCGTCATATCCACTCTCACGGCAACCTTGCCGTGGCTTGCCAACCGTAGCTCGTTCACTCTCAGGGCAGGCCCACCTTCGCGCCTTGGCGCTACGGTGGGCAACCTTCGCTTGCATCCATGAGCGAAGGTTGGAGCGGGAGACGGGGATCGAACCCGCGACCAACAGCTTGGAAGGCTGTGACTCTACCACTGAGTTACTCCCGCCCGTGATTCCCCTGCCTGCTGAGCGCAGGCCTCCGCGTGCTGCTCCTCGCCTGCCCAACCCTGCCGGTTTCCCTGCCGCCTGCTTCCGCTTCAGCCGCGGCAGCGCCACTGCCGCGCCGCACTCCTCCGTCAGTAGAAGAGGGGAGCCCTCCCCGCCAACCTCTTTCGCGCATGAGCGCGCGCTCCAACCTCTCGCGCGTTCCGCGCGTGAAGGTTGGTGGGGAGGGGAGGGTTCGAACCTCCGTAGCCACAAGGGCGGCAGATTTACAGTCTGCTGCGATTGACCGCTCCGCCACCTCCCCCAAAATAACTCTCGTGCGACTTCAGGGCACGACTACGTCGATCTCAGTGCCGCTACCCTCTGAGACCGTGGGCCATCGCCCTCAAGCCTGCACATGTCATTGGAATCCGCGCGCCCGACAAATCCCTGAAGGCGGGTAGCCGTCCGTGGAGCTGGCGGAGGGATTTGAACCCCCGACCGGCTGATTACAAATCAGCTGCTCTACCGGACTGAGCTACGCCAGCCAGACAAAGAGCAGATAATAGCACTTCCCGTGCCAGTAGAGCAACTGAGCCGCTTGTCAAGACCAGACTGGCGGACGCCCGTCCGACGCCCGGACGAGGGGCCGAGACCTTGACTTTTTGACTCCCGCTCCGTCCGGCAGGATCCATACCCTCCACCAGCCGCGTCAATCCCCCGGCGCCTTCCGCACCCGCCGCTGCCGGATCGCCTCGAACAGCACCACGCCGGCGGCCACGGAGACGTTGATGCTCCCGACGTGACCCTGCATCGGGATCGACGCCATCACATCGCACTTCTCGCGCACGAGCCGTCTCAGACCTTGCCCCTCGGCACCCAGCACGACCGCCGTCGGCAGGCAGAAATCCACGGTGTCGTACGGCGTCGGCGCTTCGCCGGCCAGTCCGACGGTCCACACGCCGAGGTCCTTCAGCTCCTCGAGCGCCCGGGCGATGTTGACCACCTCGGCGATCTTCACGTGGGCCAGGGCTCCGGCCGACGCCTTTGCCGCGACGCCCGACCGTGCCGCCGATCGCCGCGCCTGGACGACGACGCCGTCGACGCCGGTCGCATCGGCGGACCGGAGAATCGCGCCGAGGTTGTGCGGATCTTCGATGCCGTCGAGCACCAGAATCAGCGGCTCTGCCCGCGCGCCGCGCACGAGCTCCTCGACGCTGTACTCGCTGGCGTCGTCCACATCGGCAACGACCCCCTGGTGCACGCCTCCCCTGGCCTGCCGTGCCAGCACATCGTTCGTCACACGCTGCGGCGTGATTCCGTGCGTCGTCGCGAAGGCGAGCAGCTCCCGCATGCGCTCGTCGTCCCGGCTGGAGATCCTCAGCGCCTTCACGCGCCCGGCGCGAAGCGCCTCGAGCACTGGATTGATCCCGTAGACGATCATGAAGGAATCAGGAATCAGGAATCAGGGATCAGGATTCAGGTCTCAGGAAACCGCTCCAAGCGCACGAGCGAACTGCATTGCACGTTCGCGCGCACTGGGAATTTTAACGATACCGGACGCGTTAAGCGCAGCGCCGCGTTCGATCGCGGGCACGGCCACATCCAGCTCGAGCCCCTCCGATTCCCCGGTCAAGGCCACGCGAATCGGATGGAACAGCGCCTTGCCCTTCTGCCCGGTCGCCTCGCGCACACGCGCCGCCGCGGCGCGGAACGCCTCGCGATCGAGCAGCGGCCCGCTGGCCGCGAGCTCCGCGGCCAGGGCGTCGATGACCGCGCGAGTCCCGACCGCCTCCTCCCGAATCGCAGGGTCGGCCAGCGCCCGCTCGGCAGAATAGTCGAACAGAAACGCGAGCCGCCCCGGGATCTGGTCCAGGCGATCGACTGCGGCCGCTGCGACCGGCACGATCGCGGCCAGGAAATCCCGATCGGCGTCGCTCGGCTCCCCCACCCACCCTGCCGCCTGCAGATACGGCAGCGCCAGCTCGGCAAGCCGGCGCGGATCAGCCGTCTTCATGTAATGGCGGTTCACCCACGCCAGCTTCTCCGGGTCGAAGACGCCGGCGCTGTGGCCGACGTCCTCCAGCCGGAAGCGCCGCGCCATCTCGCGAATCGGCAGCAGCTCTTCACCCTGCCCGGGCGACCATCCGATCAGCGCCAGGTAGTTGGTGAGCGCCTCGGGAAGATAGCCGCGCTCCCGAAACTCGCGAACCGAGGTTGCGCCATGACGCTTCGACAGCGGCGCGTGGTCCGGCCCGAGCACGTACGGCACGTGCGCGAACACCGGCCGCGTCCAGCCGAACGCCTGATAAAGGAGCAGCTGCCGCGGCGTGTTCGAGATGTGGTCCTCGCCCCGCACCACGTGCGTGATCTCCATCAGCGCATCGTCGACGACGACGGCGAAGTTGTAGGCCGGCACGCCGTTCGAGCGCAGCAGCACGAAGTCGCCGATGACGTCGATGTCGAACGACAACGATCCGCGCACGACGTCGTTGAACCCGACCGTGCCTGTCTCCTGGGGCACCTGGAACCGGATGACGGCGGCCTCGCCGCTTTCGATCCGGGAACGGGCAGCCTCCCTCGGAATCACGCGGCAGCGGCCCGAGTACTTCGGCGGCCGGCCTGCCCGAAGCGCCTCCTGCCGATCGGCTTCGAGCTGTTCCGCGGAACAGAAACAGTAGTAGGCCTTTCCCGCCGACAGCAGCTCGAGCGCGTGCGCCCGATAGATGTGCAGCCGCTCGCTCTGCCGGTACGGACCGTGCTCGCCGCCGACCTCGACGCCCTCGTCCCAGTCGAGGCCGAGCCAGCGAAGGTCGTCGAGGATGGCCCGCTCCGACTCGCGCGTCGATCGCTCGACGTCGGTGTCCTCGATGCGGAGGATGAACGTCCCGCCTTGCCCGCGCGCCAGCAGCCAGTTGAACAGCGCCGTGCGCGCGTTGCCGACGTGGAGCTGGCCGGTCGGGCTCGGCGCGAATCGCAGCCTCATCGCGTGCGGCACACCAGGGCGACGGCGTGCACCGCAATCGACTCCCCCGCCCCCATGGAGTCGAGGCCCTCGTTGGTCTTGCCCTTGATGCTGACCTGCGCCGGCGCGCAGCCGAGAGCGCCGGCGACGTTGGCCCGGATCGCGTCGACGTAGGGCGCCAGCTTCGGCTTCTGGGCGATGACGACGACGTCGACGTTGACGATCGCGTAGCCGGCATTGCCGATGATCGCGGCGGCGCGGCGAAGCAGCTCGATGCTGTCGGCATCCTTCCACGCCGGATCGGTATCGGGAAAATGCCGGCCGATGTCGCCGGCGCCGCCGGCGCCGAGCACCGCATCGGTGACGGCGTGGCAGATCGCGTCGCCGTCGGAATGCGCGTCGAGCCCCTTGTCGAACGGGATCCGCACGCCTCCGAGGATCAGCGGCCGCCCGGCGACGAGCCGGTGCAGGTCGTAGCCGTTCCCGATGCGGAGGGGCGGCACCGGCGCGGCCGCAGCCGCGAATTGTTCGGCCATTTTCAGATCGTCGGGGGTCGTGATCTTCAGATTGCGCGGATCGCCGTGGACGACGTGCACCGTGTGGCCGGCGCGCTCGGCCAGCATCGCCTCGTCGGTCGCCTCGCCTTCCACACGCAAAGCGTCGCGCAGGACGGACACCCGGAAGGCCTGCGGCGTCTGCGCGAGGTAGATGCGCTCCCGCGGCAGCGTCGCGGTAATCGCACCCTCGCCATCGGTCTGCTTGACGGTATCGTGGACGCGAACCGCCGCAATCGCCGCGCCGGTTTGCGATGCCGCCGACACGGTACGGCGAATCAGGTCCTCGGTGACCAGCGGCCTGGCCGCGTCGTGAATCACGACCACTTCGGCGCCGGCCGACACGCGCGAGAACGCGTTGGCCACCGAGTCGCGCCGCGCGCTGCCGCCGGCGACGACCGTCACCGGCTTGCCGCGCCCCTGCAGGTACGGCGGCGGCGCCGCCGCGAGATCAGCCGGCAGCGCCACGACGATCTCCGAGACGACGTCGCACGACACGAAGGCGTCGACGCTGCGCTCCAGGATCGGCCGTCCGCCGAGCATCGCCAGCTGCTTGGGTGAGCCGGCGCCGAACCGCACGCCGCGGCCGCCCGCAGCGATGATGGCTGAGACGAACACTCTCCTCAGTCTACCCGGCTCCGTCCGCCCCTGGACCTGGTCAGCGTATGAAAGACCGCGCGCGCCAGCTTGACGCGCGTATCCGGAGTCATGTCGACGAACTTCACGGCAAACCCGAAGTCGCTCCGCGAATAGACCGACTCGGCGGTCACGCTCACGGTGCCTTCGTCCGGCAGGTCGATTTCGAGCGTCATCCGGCGGCCCGGCGACACCTCGTGATAGGACTCGATCAGACAGCCGGTGATGCTCAGGTCGTGAATGAAGAGATCGAAGTCGAGGGCGCCGCGCCAGCGCCCCTGAAAGGGCCCGTTGATGCGCGGGGCCCGTTTGGCCTTCTTCGCGGGTGAATCGCCTGTGCCGGACACAGTGGCTCCGTCAGATTGTAAACCGCGCCTCCTCCCGGCAGCCGGTGAATTCGCACATCCGCGCCGATATCGTGTCGAGCACCCGGGCGAGCTGTCCGGGCTCGATCTCCCGTGGCGCGAACACCACCAGCATCGCCTTCGTCGTCGCCGTGGTCACCATCGTGCGCGCGGAATCCGACGTCGGATTGCCGAACGGCCCCCGGCGATCGGCGAGCGTGATGCGGCCGTCGACGTGGACGACATCCTTGCGAATCCCCGGATACGACTCTCCGGCGCGGCCGATCCGCAGCTCGACCTCGCCGTCGATGCGGGCGGCGTCGTACAGCCCGTAGGGGAGCTGGAACTCGAGCGAGCACCAGTTGCAGACATCGACCATCGAGTTGATGCGCGGCAGCGGGTCGCCCTTCCGCACGCGCCGCAGCAGCGCCTCCGAGGAGGGGCGCGTCTTGGTCGGGTCGAGGCCGACGCGCTTGTACATCGTCCGGACGGCGGCGACCTCGGCCGGGGGAGCGGCGCGCTCCGCGGCCTCGGCGGCGGCCAGCGGCGCATCGAGACGGGCCTCGCGTTCGACGACCGTCGCACCGTCGAACCACAGGACCCCGGGACGGACGATCGACGCCAGTTCAGGCGCGAGCGTGAACTGCATCGACATCAGGCGGCGCCGATCCGACGTCGGACTCGGCATCGGGCGCGATGATCCGCCGGACGCGCTCGCCGAACTCCCTGGCGTCGGCGCGGGACAGGCCGCGGGTGTCGATCGGCTCGTGCACCACCAGCCCGACCTCGCCGGGATAGGTCGTGAGGCGGCCCTTCAGCATGATGTGGCGGCTGCCGATCACCGAGAGCGGCACGACCGGCAGACCGGCTTCGAGCGCCACGTAGAAGCTGCCGCCCTTGAAGCGGCCGACGCGGCCGTCGCGGCTGCGCGTGCCTTCGGGAAAGACGATCAGCGACAGGCCTTTCGCGGTGAGCCGCTCCGCCCAGTGAATGACGCGCGTCGAATCCGGACGCGAGCGGTCGACCAGCATGTGGCCCGTGCGCCGCAGGTGCCAGCCCAGGAACGGGATGCTGCCGAGCGAGGCCTTGGCGATGATGCGCAGCTGATACGGCAGCGACCAGAACAGGATCGGGATGTCGAAGATGCTCTGATGGTTGGCGACGAACACGTAGGTCCGCCCCGGCTCGAGGCGTTCGAGCCCGCGCGCCGAGACCCGGACGCCGGTCGTGGCCAGGATGAGCCGCGACCACATCCGCGCGCACCAGTGCGCGAAGTGGCCGCTGCGATCGAACAGGCTCGAGACGAGGGACATCGAGCCGAACACGACGGTGTAGACCGTGATGCACGGAATCAGGAAGAAGACCGTGCGCCACCAGTGATACGGAGGCATTGCGCTACTTGCCCGCGGCGGCGGCAGGCGGGGGCACCGCAGGGCGCGACGCCGCAACCGGCGCCGGCGCCGACTGCGCCGCGGCGGGCGGCTCGATGAACCGGCCGAAGATCATCTTGCCGGCGGTCGTCTGCAGCACGCTGGTCACCACGACGTCGATCGTCCTGCCGATCATCTTGCGTGCGTTGTCCACGACCACCATCGTGCCGTCGTCGAGATAGGCGACGCCCTGGTTGTACTCCTTGCCTTCCTTGAGGATGAACACCTTCATGATCTCGCCGGGCAGCACGACGGGCTTGAGCGAGTTGGCGAGCTCGTTGATGTTGAGCACCTCGACGCCGCGCAGCTGCGCGACCTTGTTGAGGTTGAAGTCGTTGGTGACGATCTTCCCCTGCAGCGAGCGCGCCAGCTCGATCAGCTTGAGATCGACCTCGCGCACGTCGGGGAAGTCGACGTCCGACACGGTGACCTCGACGCCCGCCATCTTCTGGATCTTCTGCAGGATGTCGAGCCCGCGGCGGCCGCGGTTGCGCTTCATCGAATCGGACGAGTCGGCGACGAGCTGCAGCTCCTTGAGCACGAACTGCGGGATGACGATCGTGCCGTCCATGAAGCCGGTCTCGCAGATGTCGGCGATGCGGCCGTCGATGATCACGCTGGTGTCGAGCACCCGGTACCGCTTGCCCGGGCCGGCGGCGCGGAACAGCGAGATGAGATTCTGCGGCTCGAGCCACTCGCCGCGGCGTGCACCGAGCACGAGGCCGAGATACGGCAGGGCGAGCAGGATGAAGCTGTGGAGGAACACCACCCGCTCGTCGCCCAGGTTGGCCCAGTAGAGCGCGGCGCCGAGGGTCCGCGCAGCGAGCAGCCCGATCGCGCCGCCGAGCAGCGCGCCGATCATGTGCGTGACCGAGGTGGCCTTCAGGCGGAACTCGAGGACGACGACCAGCAGGCCGAGGACGGTTCCGAACGCGACGTTGAGGAGGGCGGAGTCGGTACCAAGTGGCTCGAGCTGGTGGGCCGAGTACCCGACTGCAGCGACGAACAGGACACGTGCCAGAGCGAACCACGCCATCGCGAACTCCAGGGGGCAGCTAATAGAAACGCGTATGAATCTGTGAACCTTAGAACTGCCGAGCGCGAAAAGCAAGCACGCGCCGGGTCCCCACGGGCGCACGTTCCGGTGTCCCCCGCGGGGGCTATATCAGCTCGTCAAGCGCCTCCCCTACGGTCCTCACACCTACCAGCTCTATTTTGCCCTCTCCCGAGCCTTCGAGATTCGCCGCCGGCAGCACGACGCGCGTGAATCCCATCTGCATCGCTTCCCGCACGCGCAGCCCGGCCTGCGGGATACCGCGGATTTCTCCGCTCAACCCGACCTCGCCGAAGAGCGCCGTGGACGGCGACAGCCCGCGGTTCCGCACGCTCGACGCGACGGCGGCAACAACGCCCAGGTCGGCCGCGGGCTCGTCGATGGTCATCCCGCCCGCGATGTTGACATACACGTCGTCGCCGGCCAGGTTCAGGCCGGCGCGCTTCTCCAGCACCGCCAGCAGCAGCGCCAGCCGGTTCTGGTCGATGCCGATGGCCATGCGCCGGGCGTTGCCGTAGGTGCTGGTGCTGACGAGCGCCTGCACCTCGACGAGGATCGGCCGCGATCCCTCGACACAGCACAACACCGCCGATCCCGGCGTCCCCGAGGCGCGCTCGGACAGGAACAGCCGGGACGGATTCGGCACGGCTCGCAGGCCGGTGCCGGTCATCTCGAACACTCCGAGCTCGCTGACCGCGCCGAACCGGTTCTTCACCGCGCGGACGACGCGGTGCGCGTGGTGGCGCTCGCCCTCGAAGTAGAGAACCGTGTCGACAACGTGCTCGAGCACCTTGGGCCCGGCGAGAGTGCCGTCCTTGGTCACATGTCCGACGAGGACGGTCGGCACGTTCTGGCCCTTCGCGGCGAAGAGGAACTGCGTGGCCGCCTCGCGCACCTGGCCGATGCTGCCCGGCGCCGACTGGAACCTGTTCGACCAGACGGTCTGCACCGAGTCGACGATCACCAGCGACGGCTTGAGACGGGCCACTTCCTCGAGGATGCGCTCGATGCAGGTTTCGGAGAACAGATAAAGCGGCGCCGCGCCGATGCCGAGCCGATCGCCGCGGCTCTTGATCTGGTGCTCGGATTCTTCGCCCGAGGCGTAGAGCACCGGCCCGATCGCCCGGGCGAAGTGGGCGGCGGCCTGCAGGAGGAGCGTGCTCTTGCCGATGCCGGGCTCGCCGCCCAGCAGCACCAGCGACCCGGGCACGACGCCGCCGCCGAGCACGCGATCGAACTCGTCGATGCCGGTCGAGAGCCGCACGCTCTGCGCCGTTTCAACGTCTGCGTACAGCCTGGCCGACGATGTGTTCGAAAACTGCCCGTAGCGGCTGGTGCCTGACGCCGCCGAGGCCGGTTCGCTGACGCGTTCCTCGACGAGCGAGTTCCACGTGCCGCACTCGGTGCAGCGGCCGCCCCACTTCGGCGATTGCGCGCCGCACTCCTGGCAGACGAACACGGTTTTCGGCGCCTTCATGGCCTGGGCTCTTGGGGGGCGCTGGGCTGGAGGCGATGCCCTGGCGTCGGGCTCGGGCTTCGGGCTCTCGGCTCCGGGCTTGGGCTCAGTCTCCGCCCTCTTCGTATTGTCGTTCAATCCGCGTGCCCAGACGACAGACAATCTCCCACGGGATCGTGCCGATGGCGGCGGCAATCTCGCGCGCATCGATCTGCTGCCAGCTTTCGTGGCCCTGGCGGCCGAGCAGCACCACTTCGTCGCCGGGCTGGACGTCTCCGAGGTTCGTGACGTCGACCGTGATCATGTCCATCGACACGGCACCCACAATCGGGGCGCGCTGGCCGCGGATCAACACGTGGCCGCGTCCGCCGAGGCGCGTGTCGAGTCCGTCGGCGTAGCCGGCGGGCACGACCGCCACCGTCCGCGGCGAATCGGTCTGGAACCGCCATCCATAGCCGACGCCTTCGCCGGGGCGGAGCCCCTTGACCGCGACCACGCGGCTGGTGAGCGACATCACCGGCGTGAGCGGGATCGTCGACGCGAGCGGCGGCGGGACGATGCCGTAGAGGAGCAGGCCGGGCCGCACTGCGTCGTACCACACGCGCGAGTCGCGAAGCAGCGCGGCGCTGTTGCTCGCGTGGCGCATGACGCCCGCGCGGTCGATCCCGCGCTCGGCGAGCATCCCGCACACGACGGCCCACGCCGACTCGAAGCGCTCGCGCTGTTCGTTGAAGCTCGTGCTCTCCGGCACGTCGGCCGAAGCGAAGTGCGTATACACCGCCTCGAGCCGCAGGTTGGGGCTCGACATCAGATCGGGCAGCGTGCGGCGCAGGTTGTCGTGGCGGAACCCGAGCCGGTTCATCCCGGTGTCGATCTTGAGGTGGTAGCCGATCGTCGTGCCGCGCCGCGCCGCCGCGGCCTGCACCGCCTTCGCCGCGCCCGGCGTCGAGATCGTGGGCGTCAGCGAGAACTCGAACAGCCCGTCGAGATCGCTGACGCTCAGCGCGCCGAAGACGAGGATCGGCACCCGCACGCCGGCCTGGCGGATCATGATGCCTTCCTCGATGTCGGCACAGGCCAGCATCGTCGCGCCGGCCCGCTCGAGCGCGAGCGCCACGCGCGGGGCGCCGTGCCCGTAGGCGTTGGCCTTGACGACCGCGATGATGCGGGGCGCGCCCACCATGGCCTGAATCGCGCGGAAGTTGGCCTGCAGCGCCGCGAGATCGACGTGGGCCACCGTGCTGCGGATCATCGATGAGTGAATGATCGTTGATTGTCGAATCGTTGTCGATGGGCGACTGCTGATTGGTGATCGAACGATCGCCTGCCGGCAATCGAGAGTCCCCGGATCGCCGGTCAACGACTCGTCTTCACTCGCCAATCACCAATCGACAATGCCCTCAGGGCTGAGCGAGGTTGGCGAAGCGGGTCTGCTCGCGCAGGAAGGCGAGGCGCACGGTGCCGGTCGGGCCGTTGCGCTGCTTGGCGAGGATCAATTCCGCCGTGCCCGCGTCCGGACTGTTCGGATCCTTGTTGTAGACATCGTCGCGGTAGATCAGGATGACGACGTCGGCGTCCTGTTCGAGCGCGCCCGACTCGCGCAGGTCGGAGAGCTGCGGGCGATGGTCGGCGCGCGACTCCGGCGCACGGCTCAACTGCGACAGGACGATGATCGGGACGTTCAGCTCCTTGGCCAGCCCCTTCAGCGAGCGCGAGATGGCCGCCAGCTCCAGGGTGCGGTTCTCGAAGCGGCCGCGTCCGCTCATGAGCTGGATGTAGTCGACGATGAGCAGGCTGAGGCCGTGCTCGGCCTGCAGCCGGCGCGCCTTGGCACGCATCTCGAGCACGCCGATGTTGGCCGTGTCGTCGATGAACAGCTTCATCGCGCTGAGGGTTTCGAGCGCGTGCGAGATGCGCCCGAAGTCCCGGCTGCCGATAGCGCCGCTGAGCAGCCGGTGCCCGTCGACCTGCGCTTCGGCGGTGAGCAGACGCATGAACAGCGACTCCGTGGACATTTCCAGGCTGAAGAACCCGACCGAATGGTCGGGCAGGCTCGCCACGTGCTGGGCGATGTTCAGCACCAGGCTGGTCTTGCCCATCGACGGACGCGCGGCGACGATGATCAGGTCGCCGGCCTGCAGGCCGCGCGTCATCTCGTCGAGATCGACGAAGCCGGTCGGCACGCCGGTGATCAGGCGCTTCTGCTCGAACAGCTGCTCGATCTTCGGGAAGCTGTCCTTGACCACGTCCCGCATCGGCACGAACCCGGCCTTCACGCGGCCGTCGGCGACGGAGAAGATCGCGGATTCGGCCTGGTCGAGCACGACATCCGAGTCCTGGTCGGCCTCGTAGGCGTCGTTCAGGATTCTGTTGGCGGCGTAGATCAGATTGCGGAGGGTGCTCTTCTCCTTGACGATCCTCGCGTAGTACTCGACGTTGGTGGCGCGCGGCACGCCGTCGACGAGCGAAGCGATGTAGGCCGGTCCGCCCACTTCGTCGAGCTGACCCGCTTTGGCGAGCTCCTCCTTCAGCGTGATGAAATCGATCGCGTCGTGGCGCTCGTTGAGCGCCACCATCTTGTCGAAGATACGGCGATGAGCGTCGCGGTAGAAATCGCTGCTGTCGATGACCTGCGCCGCGAGATTGAACGCCTCGTTGTGAACCAGGATTGCGCCGAGAACCGATCGTTCGGCTTCGAGATTGTGCGGGAGCGTGCGCTCCACGGCAGCAACAGCAGTCTCGGGCATCAGGGAAGGAGGTAACGCTACTACGACGCCGCCCGTTCGGTCCAGCAACCGAACGAGCGGCGTTCGGCGATGTCAGAGACCGGCGAGCGTCTTCGTGATCGCGTCGTAGTTCGGTTCGTTGCGGGCATCCTCGACGATCTCGCGGTGCCGCACGACGCCGCTCCGATCGATGACGAACACCGCCCGCTTGGCGATGTTCCTGAGCCCGATCATGTCAGGGTTCACCACGCCGTACCTGGCGATCACCTCTTTGTTGAAATCGCTGAGCAGCGGGAAGTTCAGCTTGTTGGCATCGCTCCACGCCTTCAACGCGAAGAAGGTGTCGACGCTGACGCCGAGCACCGTGGCCTTGACGTTGTTCAACGAGCTCGCGGAATCGCGGAAGGTGCACATCTCCTTCTGGCACGTGCCGCTGAAGGCTGCCGGAAAGAAGGCCAGGACGACCGGACCGGACTTGAGCTGCTCGCTGAGCGTGACCGGCTCGCGATCCTGATTCGGCAGCGTGAAATCGGGCGCCGTGGCGCCAACCTCTACGGACATCGACGCGTCTCCTTCGCTGGACCCCTGCCGGGGGCCGTGGATGGTTTTCCAAACCAGTGATTGTAGTATGTCTCCGCCATGAGCACTTCTCCCGTCACCGCCGCGGCCGCCGCCGGGGCCCTTCCGTGGTACCGGACCGTCACCCGCGAACAGTGGCGCGTGCTGTGGGCGGCCAAGGTCGGCTGGATGCTCGACGCCATGGATTTCATGCTCTACACCATGGCGGTCGGGCAGCTGCGTTCGTATTTCGGATTCGGCGACGACACGGCCGGGATGCTGGGCACGGTCACCCTGGTGATGTCGGGAGTGGGCGGCGCCATCTTCGGCTACGTCGCCGATCGATTCGGCCGCACGCGCGCCCTCATGGGAACGATCCTGATCTTCTCGCTCGCCTCGCTCGGGGCGGCGACGTCGCAGACGGTGTTCCAGCTGCTCGTCTGGCGCGCCATTCTCGGCATCGGCATGGGCGGCGAGTGGGCCTCGGGCGCCGTCCTGGTCAGCGAGACCTGGCCCGCGCACCTGCGCAACAAGGCGATCAGCATCATGCAGTCGGGCTGGGCGATCGGCTACATGCTGGCGTCGATCTCGGCAGCCATCATCCTCGGCGCGCCGGCGCTCGGCGCCGACGCGTGGCGCTGGCTGTTCGTGCTCGGCGTCGCGCCGGCGTTCTTCACGCTCTGGATCCGCCGGCACGTCCGCGAGCCGGAGGCGTGGACGAAGAAGCCGAGGGCGGCGGGCGGCCGCAGTCCGTTCGCCGAGATCTTCGGCCCGTCGCTCATCGGGCGCACACTGCTCATCATCGCCCTCGGCTCGGCGGTGCAGTTCGCCAACTGGGGCCTTTTCTTCTGGCTGCCATCTTTCCTCGCCCGCCCGGTCGACCAGGGCGGCGCCGGCATGGGGGTCGTCGGATCGCTGCCGTGGATCATTCCGGTGCAGCTCGGCGCCTACTTCGGCTATCTCACCTTCGGGTTCATCGCCGACAAGATCGGGCGGCGGCAGGCGTTCGTCCTCTATATGACCGCGGCCGCCATCCTCGTCCCGATCTACGGCCAGATGGCGCGCAGCCCGTTCGTCCTGCTCGCGCTCGGTCCGCTCATCGGCTATTTCGGCTACGGCTATTTCAGCATGTTCGGCAGCTTTGTCGCCGAGTTGTACCCGGCCGCGGTGCGCGCCACCGGGCAGGGCACCAGCTATAACATCGGACGCATGGCGGGCGCGATTGCACCCTTCACGATCGGCGTGATTGCCACGCTTCCCGGCATCGGTATCGGGCTCGCGCTCAGCGTGACCTCGGCGTTCTTCCTGCTCGCCGCCGCGCTCGTCTTCACGCTGCCCGATCGCAGCGGCCAGGCCCTCGACGACTAAACGGAGACTCAGGATGACTCAAGCCACCGTTCGTACGGCGTCCCCCCAGTCAGCGGCAACGTCGTGGCAGATGTGGGTGCCCTGTCTCGGCATGGCACTCTGCTCCTGGCTGTCCTTCGTCGATCGGCAGGTGCTGAACATCCTGGCGCCGACGATCATCCAGGACACCGGCCTCACCAACGCCGACTTCACCAGCGCCACGTCCTTCTTCTTCCTGACCTACACGCTGGGCAATCCGGTGTGGGGCTCGGTGCTCGATCGCGTCGGCCTGCGCATCGGCATGCTGCTCGCCGTCGGCGTGTGGACGGCGGCGAGCATGTCCCATGCGCTGATGGCGAGCTTCGCCGGCTTCGCGCTGGCCCGCGCCGTGCTGGGACTGGGCGAAGGCGGCACGTTCCCCGGCGGTCTGCGCACGGCGGTCGAGACGCTGCCGACCAGCCTCCGCGCACGCGGCATCGCGCTCTCGTTCAGCGGCGGCACGATCGGCGCGGTAATGATGCCCCTGCTCCTCGGGCCGCTGGCGATTCAGTACGGGTGGAAGACGGCCTTCCTCGCCACGGGTGCGCTCGGCGCGATGTGGCTGCTGCTGTGGGCCGCCATCGCGCGGCCGCCGTTCCTGCCGGCGGGCGCGCACACGACGTCGAAGCTGGAATGGCCCAACCTGCGCGAACGGCGGGTGTGGGCGCTGATGTTCAGCTATGCGCTCCCGGCCATCTCGCCGGGACCGGTGCTGACGATCCTGTCGCTCTACCTCGCGCAGCGGCTGCAGCTCACGCAGGCCGAGGTGAACAACGTGGTCTGGATCCCGCCGCTCACCTGGGGCATCGGCTACTTCTTCTGGGGATGGGCCGCCGACCGCTATGCCGCGAACACCCCGCGCCCGATCGGCATGTTCCTGCTCCTGACGGCGCTGTCCCTCACGCTCGGACTCGTGACCCTGACCTCGTCCGTGCCGCTGGCGATCGGGTTGATCTCGCTGTCGACCTTCGTCGGGGGCGGGTTCCAGATGGTGGCGCTGAAGGTCGGGTCGTACGCGTTCCCGCGCGAGCAGTCGGCGATGATGTCGGGGATTGCGAGCGGGTCGTGGTCGCTCGTCAACTTCCTCCTGCTGCAGGCGATCGGGCCGCGCACGAGCCTGATGAACAATCAGCAGTGGGAGGAGATCTTCTGGATCATCGCGCTCCTCCCGGCGGTCGGCATCGCGGTCTGGATGGCGCTGAGCCGGAATCAGAAGGTGGCGCACGCGTAGGCGGGTTTCGGGGTCAGGCCAGGGCCCGACCCCGGACCGGCATTACGCGATCCCGCCCAGGCAGAGGTACTTGATCTCGAGGAACTCCTCGATCCCGTACTTCGATCCCTCGCGCCCGAGCCCCGACTCCTTCACGCCGCCGAACGGCGCAACCTCGGTGGAAATGAGGCCGGTGTTGATGCCCACCATGCCCGACTCGAGCGCCTCGGCGACGCGCCACACGCGGGCGATGTCGCGGCCGTAGAAGTACGCGGCCAGGCCGAACTCGGTGTCGTTGGCCATCCTGACGGCTTCTTCCTCGGTCTTGAACCGGAAGAGCGGCGCCACCGGGCCGAACGTCTCCTCGCGCGCCACCAGCATCTCCGGCGTCACGTCGACGAGGACCGTCGGCTCGAAGAAGCGGCCGCCGCGCTCGTGGCGCTTGCCGCCGACGACGATCTTCGCCCCCTTCCTGGTCGCGTCGGCGATGTGCTCCTCGACCTTGAGGACGGCCTTGTCGTCGATGAGCGGCCCCTGGTTCGCGCCCGGCTCGAGCCCGTTCATCGGCGTCAGCTTCGCGACCGCGGCCGACAGCTTCTTCGCGAACTCGTCGTAGACGCTGTCCTGCACGTAGATCCGGTTGACGCACACGCAGGTCTGGCCGGTGTTGCGATACTTCGACGCCATCGCTCCCTCGACCGCGGCGTCGAGGTCGGCGTCATCGAAGACGATGAACGGCGCGTTGCCGCCGAGCTCGAGCGACACCTTCTTCACCGTGCGCGCGCACTGCTCCATGAGCAGCTTGCCCACCTCGGTCGACCCGGTGAACGACAGCTTCCTCACCGTCGGGTTGGACGTCAGCTCGCCTCCGATCTCCGAGGCCGACCCGGTGACGACGTTGAGCACGCCCTTCGGCACACCCGCGCGCTCGGCCAGCTCGGCAAGCGCCAGCGCCGAGAACGGCGTCTGCGACGCCGGCTTCAGCACCACCGTGCACCCGCAGGCCAGCGCCGGACCGGCCTTGCGCGTGATCATCGCCAGCGGGAAGTTCCACGGCGTGATGCAGGCGACAACGCCGATCGGCTGCTTGATCACGACGATGCGCTTGTCGGCCTGGTGGCCGGGGATCGTGTCGCCGTAGACGCGCTTGGCTTCCTCGGCGAACCACTCGAGAAACGACGCAGCGTAGATGACCTCGCCCTTCGACTCGGCGAGCGGCTTCCCCTGCTCGATGGTCATCAGGCGCGCCAGGTCTTCCTGGTGCTGCAGCATCAGCTCGTACCAGCGGCGCACGATGGCCGAGCGCTCCTTCGCCGTCTTCTTCCGCCACGCCGGCAGCGCCCTGTCGGCGGCCTCGATCGCCTCCCGCGTCTCGGCGGCGCCGCACTTCGGCACCGTGCCGATGATCTCGCCGGTCGCCGGATTGTCGACGTTGATCGTGGCGCCGGATTTCGCGTTCACCCAGGCGCCGTCGATGTAGTCGGCCTGGCGGAACAGCTTCGGGTCCTGGAGGGAAACGCCGGTGGGAACTGCGGATGTTGTTGCCATGGCAGGAACCTCTTCGGCGCGTCCCGCGGGACGCGCCCGACGCGGCACGTCCGGGAGGACGTGCCCTGAGCCCTGAGCGGCACGCCCCGGAAAGGGCGTGCCCTACGTCATTACATTGCCCACTTCGCCACGTCGGTCAGCGAGAGCACGACGTCGTTCAGGAACGCCGCGGCGCGGGCGCCGTCGACAACGCGGTGGTCGGACGACAGCGTCACGTTGAGCGTCGGCCGGACGGCGATCATGCCGTTCACCGCCACGACGCGATCGGTGATCGCACCCACCGCGAGGATGGCGGCCTGCGGCGGCACGATGATGGCCGTGAACGCGTCCACGTTGAACATCCCGAGATTGCTGATCGTGAACGTGGCGCCGGTGATGTCGGCGGGCTGCAGCCGGTTGGCGCGCGCCCGCTCGGCCAGCTCCCTGCGCTGCCGGGCGATGTCGCCGAGACCGATGCGGTCGGCATCGCGAATCACGGCCGTCACGACCGCATTCTCCACCGCCATTGCCAGCGCGATGTTGATGTGGCTGTTCAGGATGACCTTGTCGCCGCCCCAGCTGCCGTTGAGGCGCGGGTGCGTGTGCAGCGCGCGGGCGACGGCGGCCACGATCAAATCGGTGTGCGTCACCTTGACGCCGTGCGAGGCTTCGATCACCGGAACCAGCGCCGCGCGCGTCGTGTTCAGCGCGGTCGCGTCTATTTCGCGCGTGACGAAGAAATGCGGCACGGTCGTCCAGCTCTGCGTCGTCCGCTCGGCCATGATGCGGCCGATCGAGCTGATCGCTTCCGGCGGGGCCGCAGGAGCTGGGGTGGCAGGCCTGGCGGCTTCGGGCGGCCGGCTCAACCCCGAGCCGGTTACCGGACCCGTGGCGGCGGGACCGGCAGCGGACGGACCGGCCGCTGCTTTCAGGATGTCCTCGGCGAGGATCTCGCCACCGGGGCCCGAGCCTCGCAGCCGTGTAATGTCGACGCCGTGCTCGCGCGCCAACCGCCGCGCCTTCGGCGAGATCCTGGCTCCGGCAGCCGACACCGGCTCCGGCGCCGGCGCCGCCGCGGCCGCCGCGCCGGCAGCCGCCGGCACCGAGTCCATCTTGCGGCCCGTCTGCGCGGCCGCGACGTTCGTCGGCGGCTCCTCACCCGGCTTCAGCAGCCACGCGATCGTCTGTCCGACCGGAATGACGTCGCCTTCCTTCGCGGTGATGCCGCCGAGGATTCCGTCCCCCTGGGCTTCGATCTCGACCACGGCCTTGTCGGTTTCGACCTCGAGCAGCAACTCGCCCTTCTTCACCTGATCGCCGGCCTTCTTCTTCCACGAGACCAGCTTGCCGGTCTCCTGGGCCATTTCCAGTGCCGGCATCACCACGCTTATCGCCATCAGCGACCCGCTCCGACTTTTTCGCCCTTGGGTACTTCCGCCTTCGCCGCCTCCGCAATCATCTTCACGACCTCGGGATTGGGCGGAGCCTCGACCTCGCGCACGGTCGGCAGAGTCCCGCTGACGGTGACGAACGGCGCGCCGGCCACGAGCAGCTCCTCGGCCGGGAATCGCGTGATCACCTCGTGGCCGGTGGGCGTGACGACAATCTCTTCCTCGATCCGGGCCGCGCTCCAGCCATCGGTGGACGGCCAGAACGTTTCGAGGGCGAACACCATGCCCGGCTTGATCTCATGCGGGTGGTCGAGCGAGACGAGGCGGCTGATCATCGGCTTCTCCCAGATGGCCAGGCCGATGCCGTGCCCCATCTGGAGCGCGAACGCCGCTTCCTCGTTGGGGAACCCGAACTCCGTCGCTTTCGGCCACACCGAGGCGACTTCGGCGGTCGTGCGTCCGGGACGAATCAGTTCGATCGAGGCGTCGAGATAGTCGCGGCACCGCTTGTAGGCATCGACGAGCGCCCGCGGCGCCGAGCCGATGGCGAACGTGCGGTAATAGCACGTGCGGTAGCCCATGTACGAGTGCAGGATGTCGTAATACACCGGATCGCCGGGACGATAGGCGCGGTCCGAGAACAGGTGCGGATGCGGGCTGCAGCGTTCGCCCGAGATCGCGTTGACGCCTTCGACGTACTCGGACCCCATCTCGTAGAGACGCCTGGCGACCAGCGCGACGGCTTCGTTCTCGCGCATGCCGGGCTTCATCTCGCGATAGAGGTCGTAGTAGACGGCGTCGACCATGGCGGCGGCATGCGAGAGCAGTGAAATCTCGTCCACCGTCTTGATCTCGCGCGCGTCGGACATCAGCTGCTGACCGTCGATGATGGTCAGGCCTTCCTTCTGCAGGGCGAAGAGGATCGGCGGCTCGACGACGTCGACGCCAACGGGCTCGCGGTGCAGGTTGCGCTTCTCGAGCTCGATCTTGATCTTGCGGGCCACGTCTTCGGCACGGCCCATCTCGGGCGACATCGCGCCGCGCATCAGCGGGATGCCGGCGCGCGACCGCTCGCCGAGCCAGTCGCAGTTCTGCTGGTGGTGACGCGCGGCCGATCCGAAGTCCCACAGGATCGGCTCATCGCCCTGCGGCAGCAGCGTGAAGCGGCTGATCTTGTCCTGCGCCCACGTCCCGATGTGCGTCGAGGTGATGTAGCGGACGTTGTTCATGTCGAAGCAGAGCAGCGAGCCCATCTCCGACTTGGCCAGCATGTCCTTGATGCGCGCGAGCCGCTCGCGGCGGAGGCGATCGAAGTCGATGCGCCGTTCCCAATCCACCGCCATCGTGCCGTAGGTCTTGATAGCCACAGAAAGCTCCCTTCGGTCGCAAATCAGGAGGAATCAGGAATCAGGAATCAGGATTCAGGAATCAGGAATCAGAGCCGCCGGTTCCTGATTCCTCCTGATTCCTCCTGATTCCTGATCCCTGATTCCTGATTCCTACTTGTTGCACATCTGCCGAGCCAGCTCGAACACCTGCTTGTCGCTCGGCACGGTCGCATCCTCGAGCGGCGGCGAGAACGGAATCGGCACGTGCATCGCCCCGATCCGCCGCACCGGCCCGTCCAGATCGTAGAACGCCTGCTCCTGGATCACCGACGCGATCTCGCCGGTCACGCCGTAGCGGCCGTAGCCCTCGTCGATGACGATGCAGCGCGAGGTCTTCCGGACCGACTCGACCAGCGTCTTCTCGTCGAGCGGCCAGGTCGTCCGCGGATCGACGACTTCCGCGCTCACCCCGATCTCCTCCAGCATCCTGGCGGCGCTGAGCGCCACCTGCACCATGCTCGACAGCGCCACCAGCGTGATGTCGGTCCCCTCGCGCTTCACGTCGGCGACGCCGAGCGGAATCACGTACTCCCCCTCGGGCACCGGACCTTTGACCTTGCGGTAGCTGATCTTGTGCTCGAAGACGACCACCGGGTTGTCGTCGCGCACCGCGGCCTTGAACAGCCCCTTGGCATCGTAGGCCGTCGACGGCACGACGACCTTCAGGCCGGGGATGTGGCTGCACCACGCGTGCAGCGACTGCGAGTGCTGCGCCGCCGAGCGGCGCGTCGCGCCCATGGTCGCGCGGATGACGATGGGCACCTTCCACTTGCCGCCCGACATGTAGTGGATCTTCGCGGCCTGGTTCGCCACCTGGTCCATGATGATGCCCAGGAAGTCGCCGAACATGATGTCGACGATGGGCCGCATGCCGGTCATCGCCGCGCCGATGCCCAGCCCCGTGAAGCCGGCTTCCGAGATCGGCGTGTCGATGATCCGGTCCTTGCCGAACTCGTCGACCAGGCCGGTCAGCACCTTGAAGGTCGTGCCCGCCTCGGCGACGTCCTCGCCCATGAGGACGACGCGGGGGTCGCGGCGCATCTCCTCGGCAATCGCTTCCTTGATCGCCTCGCCGAACGTCAGCTCGCGTACTGCAGTTGCTGTCTCAGGCATAAATGTCGTCGTCCACCTTGCTCGGGTCCGGGTACGGCGCGTTGATCGCGAACTCCACCGCCGCGTCCATTTCCTTGATCAGCTCGTCCTGAATGCGATCGAGCGTCGCGCGATCGGCCACGGCGTTGGCCATCATCCACTCCCCGTGCAGCGTGATCGGGTCGCGCGTGGTGACCCACTCCTGCTCCTCCGCCTTCGGACGGTAGTAGGAGCGGGCGATGTCGCCGACGTGGTGGCCGTGATAGCGATACGTGATGCACTGGAGGAATGCCGGGCCCTCGAGCCGCCGCGCGCGGGCGATGTACTTCGAGGCCGCCGTGTAGACCTCGCGGACGTTCTGGCCGTCGATCGTTTCCGTGGCGATCCCGAACGCCTCGGGGCGCTTGGCGACCTCGCCGGCGGTCGATTCCGAGAAGTGGGTGTACTCGTTGTAGCCGTTGTTCTCGCAGACGAAGATGACCGGCAGCTTCCAGAGCTGGGCGAAGTTCATCGACTCGTAGAGCAGCCCCTGCCCGAGCGCCCCCTCGCCGAAGAAGCAGATGGCGACACGACCGTTCTTCAGATACTTCGAGGCGTAGGCGGCGCCGGTCGCGATGCCGGCGCTGCCGCCGACGATGGCGTTCGCGCCGAGATTGCCGGTGTCGGGATCGGCGATGTGCATCGAACCGCCCTTGCCCTTGCAGTAGCCGATCTCCTTGCCGAGGAGCTCGGCGAACATCCGCTTCGGGTCGGCGCCCTTCGCCAGGCAGTGGCCGTGGCCGCGGTGCGTGCTGGTGATGTAGTCGTCCTTGTTCAGCGCCTCGCAGACGCCGACGGCAATCGCTTCCTCGCCGATGTACAGGTGCGCGAGACCGGGCATCAACGCACGCGTGTAGAGGTCGTTGACGCGCTCCTCGAACAGACGGATCGCCACCATCTGGCGATACATCGTGAGCAGCTTGTCCTTGCCGATCTGCAGGGCCTGTCCTTCCGGACCGGCCGCCGCGGTTCCCGTGGTGGTCATGCCGGTACTCCTGACATCTTCGCCAGCACCTGGAAGATCGCGGCGAAGTCCTTGTTGGTGAGCCCCATGCCGCGCGCGGCCGTGAGGTACTCGTTGGCAATCGCGGTGGTCGGCAGCGGCACCTCGAGCCGGCGGCCCATCTCGAGCGCCAGCGTGGTGTCCTTCTGCATCATCTTCATGTCGAACCAGGCCTCGTCCGGCATGTTCAGCACCATCGGCCCGCGGTACTGCACCATCGGCGACGCGATGACGCTGTTGGTCAGCACTTCGACCGCCGTCTTGCGCGGGATGCCCGACTTCTCCGCCAGCAGCACCGCCTCGGAGAACGCCAGCATCTGGACGACCAGGCTCAGATTGGTGGCGATCTTCATCGACACGGCCAGACCGTTGTCGCCGACGTGCGTCGCCTTCATGCCGATGTCGAGCAGCAGCGGCTTGATCCGCTCGAACGTCTCCGCCCGGCCGCCGACCATCATCGTCAGCTTGCCCTGCTCGAGCGTGATGACGCTGCCCGACACGGGCGAATCCACCATGTCGGCGCCCCTGGCGCGCGCCTGCTCGGCCAGCGCGCGGCTGGCGGCCGGGCTGACGGTGCTCATGTCGATCCACACCTTGCCCGGTCCCAGGCCGGCGATGATCCCGTCCGGTCCGTTGGCGATGGACTCGAGCGCCGCCGAGTCGGTGACCATGCTGAAGACGACGTCCGTCGACTCGGCGACCTGGCGCGGCGTGTCCTTCCACTTCATGCCCTTGTCGATGAGCCACTGCGCCTTGGACTTCGTACGGTTGTTGCCGGTGACGGTGTGACCCTTGGCCATGAGGCGATCGACCATCCGTCCGCCCATGACGCCAAGACCCACGTATCCGAGGTTTGCCATAATGCGGTCGCGCGCGTCTCGTCGCGGCCGGCCCGCGGCCGGCCCCGTCAAAGTGTTGTAGAGGTCGCCGTCCGCCTTCGGGCGACGGCGCGTCGACGCCGACGTGCGGCGGACCAGCCGCAGCCTCTGGCGGAGGCTGGTCGGCGGCCTTGTTCCTGAACGAAACAGCTAACAAGTATCCCTTGTTCCCAAAGGCAGACGCAAGATGCCGCAGACACAGGAAATGCCCGCCCGCTCGACGCTCGCCGCACTCGGGCTGCGGCTCTCGGACTGGTTCGAGCGCTGGTTTCCGGATGCGTTCGCGCTGGCGCTGACCGCCGTCGCGATCGTCTTCGCCGCCAGCGTCGCGATGGGCAGTTCCGTAACGCAGACGGCGCAGTGGTTCGGCGCGGGCTTCTGGGACCTGGTCGCCTTCACCATGCAGATGTCGATGATCATTCTCACCGGCTACGCGGTGGCGACGGCGCCGCCGGTCTACGCCGTGATCCGGAAGATCGCCGAGGTCCCGAGCAACGGCCGGAACGCGGCGGCCTTCGTCGGGCTGTTCTCGATGCTGGCGTCGCTCATCTCGTGGAGCTTCAGCCTGATCTTCAGCGGTCTGCTGGCCCGCGAGGTGGCGCGCCGCGTCCGCGGCTCCGACTATCGCGCCATCGGCGCCGCCGCCTATCTCGGGGTGGGCAGCGTCTGGGCGCTCGGGCTGTCCTCGTCGGCCGCCCTGATCATGGCGGCCCCGGCGTCGCTGCCCGACTCGATCGAAAAAATCAGCGGCGTCATCCCCCTCAGCCAGACCCTCGGCCTGTGGCAGAGCCTGCTCATCGCGGCGGCGCTGATCGTGGTGTCGATGGCGGTCTGCTATTACTCGGCCCCGGCCGATGCCGACGCGCGGGGCATGGCCGACATGGGCGTCGCCGACCAGTCCGCCGCCCGCAACATCGGCAGGATGGAGAAGCCGGGCGAGTGGCTCGAATACAGCCCGCTCCTCACGATCGTCGTCTGCACGATGGGGGTGCTGTATCTCGTCCGCGAGGTGGCCTCCGCCGGCCCGTCCATCATCCTCGAGCTGAATCACTACGTGTTCCTGTTCCTGATCGTCGGCATGCTGCTGCACTGGCGGCCGAGGTCGTTCGTGCAGGCGATCGCGGCGGCCGTCGCGCCGGTGGGCGGCGTGCTGGTTCAGTACCCGCTCTACGCGGGCATCGTCCGGATGATGACCGAGTCGGGCATCGCGACCCAGATGGCCCACTTCTTCGTCGCCATCTCGACCCAGCACACCTACCCGATCATGGTAGGCATCTACTCGGCCTTCCTCGGGCTCTTCATCCCGTCAGCCGGCGGCAAGTGGCTGATCGAAGCCCCCTACATGCTCGAAGCGGCCAGGACGCTCGAAGTGCACCTTGGATGGGTGGTGCAGACCTACAACGCCACCGAAGCCCTGGCCAACCTGATTCACCCGTTCTGGATGCTGCCGCTCGTCGGCATCCTCGGCCTCAAAGCCCGCGACATCGTCGGCTACTCGATGCTGCAGTTCGTCGTGCACGTGCCGCTGGTGTTGTTCCTGGTCTGGGTGCTGAACTACACGCTGCAATACGTTCCCCCGACGCTGCCGTAGCGGCCGGCCCGAGCGCGAGCGGGCGCTCCGGCTGACCCGGATGCGTCCGGCGAACGCCAGCCCCGCGCTGCACGATCGTGTCCCCGCCCCCGCGAGGGCCGAGCACGCTAGCGCTTCAGAAGCCTGAGGTTCCCGTCCCCGTCGAAGTCGATCGTCCCGGCCACGAAGGCGCGCTGCACCGCCATCTCCCATTCCGACGCGAAGAGTCCGCGCAGCCTCTCGGGCAGGGCGAGGATCCCGAGGTCGCGCGCCTGCACGTACTGCTCGACGCGCCGCGCCCGCTCCCTGGCGGGCATCGGCTCCATCGCGGCGCCCTCGGCGGCAACGCGCGCGAGCGCAATGCAGTTGTCGTGATGATGCGAGATGAACACCGGATCGAACCCCGCCGATTGCAGCGCCCGCGCCAGGGCGGCCGCGTCGAAGGTCTGCAGGTGGAAGGGGTTCAGCGTGTTGAAGATCGATTTGCCGCTCTCGAGGAAGTCGCGTTCGTCGGGCTCGTTGTAGAGATACAGGTGCCCGCCGGGCGCGAGGCGCTGGCGAATCGTGGCCAGTACGTCTTGCGGGTGCACAGCGTGCGTCACGAGATGATTCGCGACGATCAGATCGAAGGCGCCTGGATAGGGGATCGTGAAAGCGTCGTAGTCGAGCAGGTGCTCGGCGCAGGTCCCGTACACTTCCCGCACGATCAGCTGCTGCGCCTCGAACAGCGGCAACGCATACGTCTCGCCGCCGTACAACCGGCGCAGCGCGCCGCCGATTGCGCCGAAGCGCGGTCGAATCTCGAGCACGCGCGGCTCGCGCGGCGTGAGCAGCGAGCCCAGGACCTCGACGTGCGCGGCGACGGCGAGCCGATCGCGCAGCAGCATCGGCAGGTGCTGGCGATTTTTCTGGCGCGGCACTTCGCTGACGAACATCGGCTGCCCCGCACGGGCGCGCAGCCGCTCGCGTTCCTCATCGCCGAGCCGGCGCGAGCCGAGCAGCTTCGTCCCGCGCTGCTCGCTCGCCGGCACGCGTCCGATGGTCTCCTCGAAATGCTCGATCAGGTACCGGAAGCGATCGCCGCTCGCCCGCCGCCGTGCGAAGACGACGCCGCAGCAGTGGCACAGCGCGTAGTCGGCGCGCATGGCGTCTAGGTCCGGAACGGTCTCGCTCAACAGGAACCGGTTGAACTCGCAGACAGGGGTGAACGCCCCGCTGCCGCACACGCTGCACGCCTGCAGCTCGACGATGCGCTCGGCCGGAATGCCCGCTGTGGTCCTGCGCTCCGCGGCCGGCGGCAGCTCATCCCTCTGACGCGGGATTCGTGCACCATGCCTTCGCGGCCGGGCCGTGGCCGCACGCCCGTCCAGGCGTGACGCCAGCAGCCGGGCTTCCGCCTGTCCCCTGGCAATGGCGGCGTCCACCCGTTTTTCCAGCCGATCGAGCTTCCCGATCAGGCGCTTGTGCTGCGATTGGACGCGCTCCTCGAGCGGCCTGAACAGGACGCGCGCCACCCGTTCCGCGCCGCGGCGAATCAGTCCCTTCATGCGGATCGAATCCTCCCGGGCGAAGTGGGCCAGCTCATCGGCTGATCCTAATCACGGTTGAGATTTATGCAATCCCGCCCCGTTGTCCGTTGACAGCGCCTCTGCCGCGAGCTAGGGTGTCCCTCACCCTCCAGGCCCGACCAGGAACACACCATGTCTCGCCGTTTCCTCGCACCGTTGGTTGCGCTGAGCGTGTCTGCGCTTGCCGTTCGCCTGCTTGCCGAGCGAGCCCCGGCAGCGGCTGAGGTCACCTTCCGCCGCTCGACGACGTCGTTCAGCGGGCTCGAGCCGGGGGCTTTCGTCACTCACAAGCACATCGTCCCCATCGATATCGTGCTGATCGGGTTCGACCCCGAGCGCATCAACCGATCAGGCCTGGCGGCCCTGCTGCCCGCCACGTCGAAGCCGGCGGTGCGCTATCCGCAGTTCTACGGCCTCAACGGCCGCGATGTCGGCATCGAGTACGAGTTCAAGTACTCGCTGACGCGCAAGAGCCGCCAGTTCGAGAACCGCTTCTTCAGCTTCCTGCGCAGCGCCGCCCGACCCGGCAGCCCGATCGGGTTCGCGGGCAATCCTACCGTCTACATGACGGGCTACAACGACCAGGCGAGCAACCTCGTCGACGTGACCGGCCCGGTGCTCTACATCGACGCCCCGAGCGTGGAACGCTGGCTCGAGGTGAACGCGCGCCCGCGGAAGAACGGCTACACGCTCTACTTCATCAACTGGTACGGCCGCGACGATTTCATGTTCCACGCCTACACCAGGATGGGCGACCCCGATCCCGACACCGGCGTCGATTTCGGGAACTTCCAGCGCAACGCCCTGATCTCGTGGGGCGGCACGCGGTCGCGAAGCTGGTTCTACGACTTCTCGGCCGGCCCCGAGTGGAATACCTCGAACTGGGTGGTGGATGCGACGGATCTCGATGGCGACGGAAGCGAAGAGTATCGAATGCCGCCGATCTGGGAGTACGCCGCCGGCGGCTATCGCGACGCCGAGGCGCTCGGCTACGACATGGGCCTGCTGGCGCGCTACGTCGGCATCGACCTGCTCTTCACGCCGTCCCCGCTCTACGACCCGCTGATCACGGCGCCGGGCGTGCTCGGCCGCAAGGTCGTGGATACGACGATGTTCGAGGATGACCCCGCGAGCAGCGGGCTCGATTACTTCAACCCGGCGTTCGCACGCACGTCCTGGGAGCGGTTCCAGCCCTACTACCGCTGGCGCACCGCGCTGCGCGACGTGAACCCGATCGACGGCGCGGCGAAGGCCTCGCTCGACATCTTCACCGGCATCAGCACCGACGAAGGCTGCTGGACGCCGTTCGGCGATCCTTTCGCGCAGCTGTTCTGCTTCTTCAGCAGCCACTTCTCCGATTACGTGCCGGCGTACCCCGCGCGCGACTACGTCGCGCCCGTGTTCGCGTTCAACACCACCGAGGCGGGCCTCGGCGACCAGTTCGGCCTGCTCGGCTTTGCCGACGACAACTGGGTCGACGGGACGCAGACCATGGTGTTCGCCTTCGATGCCGACGTCTATCGCGCGAGCGGGTACGGCTTCACGGGCACGATCATCCACGAGGTCGGCCATCACATGGGGATGTCGCATGCGCACGACGGATTCGATCCGGAAACCGGCGTGGATTTCGGCCCCGAGGGCAAGTTCTTCTTCGCGTGGACGGGCGACGAGAGCGAGACCGTGATGCACTACCTCACGCTGACGAACCACTTCGGCGAGCACAATCGCGACAACATGTATCGCTGGGAAGCCGCCGGCTACCTGAACTGGGCCAACGCGCTGGCCGGCGACATCCTGGCGAGCCCGCACGCGCCGCAGGTGTTCGTCAAGCTGATCGCCGCCGACGCCCTGGCGGCAGCGGCGAGAGCCAGACTGGAGCACTGGGATTATCTCGAGGCGGTCGAGAGGGCGCGGGCCGCGTATCTGACGCTGGTATCCGCCGCCGCCGACATCGGCGTGTCATCCGACCGCCTCGCGGCTGCGCGCACGCGGCTGGCGCCGTCGCAGATTCGCAAGTACGTCTGCCGGCCGCGAGCGCTGGTCGAGCGGGCATCGCAGCAGACGCTCTGAGGTCGCCTCTCCGCGCCGGACGCACGCCGTGAAACACCACGAGGTTTTGGCGTTTCACGGATCATCCAAGTATCCTGCGCCCGTGCCCCCGCTCGAACGGTTCCTCGGCAGCATGCCGCTCCTCGCCTCGCTGCCGCCCGAACAGCTCGCCGCCCTGGCCGCGCGAACGTCGGAGCGCCGATATCGGGCCGGAGACGTCATTCTGCGCGCCGGCGAGCGCAATCGATCCCTGCATCTGCTCGCGTCGGGACGGCTTGCGGTGGAAGTGACCCACGGCCTGGAGACGCGGGTCGTCGCGCATCTGCATCCAGGCGCGCCGTTCGGCGAACTGTCCTTCATCACCGGGCGGCCGTGTTCTGCCGACGTGCGCGCGGTTGCGGATGCCGCCGTGGTGACCATCGCCGACGATGCCCTCGCCGATCTCCCCGACATCCGCCAGCGGATTCTGGAGCTGCTGGCGATCACCGTCGCCGAGCGGCTGCATGCGTCGGTGAGCCATCGCGGCGAGCGTCCCGACGGATGCGTGGTGGTGGTGCTGCACCAGGCGTCGACCTGGGGTGCGCCGCGAGCGTTCGCCTCCGAGCTGGCGCGATCGCTCGCGCGCCAGGCCGAGTGGCCGGTCCTCCGCGTGGACCTGCACCGCTCCGACGGGCACGAACCTGCCGCCGAAAGCGAGCCGGTGTCGGTTGCGGCTGTTCCAACGCTGGGCGGCCCGGACGCCGTGCACGCGCTCGTGAGCGCAGAGATGCCTTCGTGGCGGCGCCGCTTCGCGTGCATCCTGATCAACACACCGCCGGGGCTCGCGGCCTGCGGTGAACGACTGCGGACGCTCGCCGACTGGAACGGCCACCTTCTCGGGCCCAACGACCGGGGCATCTCCGCTGCCTCGGCGTCCGAGTTCGTCGTCCAGGACGGATCGGGGCCGACGCTGCCGCGGCTGTCCGGCCGGGAACAGCTGATTCCGGACGTCGTCGCGGCCGAACGGGCGCATCAGTCAGGACAGCCCCCCGGCGCGGGCTTTACGCGGACGGTCGATTCGATCGCCCGCTGTATCGCGCGCATGCAGGTCGGGCTGGCGCTCGGCGGCGGCGGTGCCTGGGCCTGGTCGCACATCGGCGTCCTGCGGGTGCTGCAGCGGGCCGGCGTGCCGATCGATGTCGTCGCGGGCTGCTCGATGGGCAGCATCGTCGGCGCCCTGCTCGCCACCGGCCGCGACACGGACGCCATCGAACGGGCGGCGCGCGAGTGGCATCGGCGTTTTCCGACCGTCATCGAGTACCGCTTCTGGCGGATGCACCTGGCACGGGTGAGCGGAGTGGCCAGGATGCTGCGCCAGCATTTCGGCGATCGGCTCGTCAACCAGACCGACATTCCGTTCTGGCCCAACGCGCTCGATGTCGAGGCGGCGGAAGAAGTGGCCCTGTGGAATGGCGACATCGTCTCGGCGCTGCTCGCCACGATGGCGCTGCCGGCATGGCTGCCGCCGAAAGCCCGCGACTCGCGGCTGCTCATCGACGCGGCGTTCATCGATCCGGTGCCGGTCCGCCTGACACGGCAGATGCACTGCGACTTCACGATCGCGGTCAATGCCATCGGTCCCTTCAAGGCCCGCGCGCTGAAGACACGGTTCCCGTTTCGCGCGTATGATTTCGTGTCGCGATGCCTGCGCATCGTGGGGCATCAGCTGGGGCAGAAGCAGATCGAAGCGGCCGCGGACGCGGTCCTCGTGCCCGACCTGCCGCCGGACACCAGCATGCTCAGTTTCGGCCGCTACGCCGAGATCATCGCGGCCGGCGAACGCGAGGCGGAGGCACGGCTGCCGGCGATTCTGGCCGGATACGGCGCGTTGCGCCGCGTGAACGCACCCACGGGCGCCGAAGCCCTGTGACGAGGAGTCCCCGGTGTCATCCGCCACGACGAAACAGAGCAACAAGGAAGCGTTCTGGGAGCGCTATTTCATCGTCTACGACACGCTCAATCTGTCGCCGCTCTATCGGCAGCTGGTCATGCGGCACGTCGAGCTGCTGCGCCCGGCGAGCGGCGACGACATCCTGGATGCCGGCGCGGGCACCGGGAACGTCACGCAGCTGCTGGCGGTGCCCGGCGCGCGCGTGACGGGGATCGATTTCTGTGCCCCGGCGCTCATGCAATGCCGCAAGAAGGTGCCGTCGGCGGAGTTCCGGCTGGCCGATATGACCCAGCCACTCCCGTTCGAAGCGGCGTCGTTCGACAAGATTGCCTGCAGCGTCACGCTGCACTTTCTCGACCCCGAGCGGCAGCAGTTCGCGCTGCGCGAGCTGCTGCGAGTGCTGCGGCCAGGCGGGCAGCTCGCGCTGAGCGTGTTCAACGCCGGGTTCAACCCGCTGCGGATTTACTGGGGAACGCTGCGCGAGCTTGTGAAGAACGAGGGCATCGTGAAAGGCGTGTCCATCGCCATCAAGTGCCTGATCGATACGATTCTGATTCTGTATTACCAGTGGCGCATCAAGATGGGAGAGCGTGCCGGCATCCACCGGTACTTCACCGCCGACTCGCTGCGCACCACGCTCGAGCAGGTCGGATACACGAATATCGAGATCGAGCTGGTGTACGAGGGCCAGTGTCTCATGGCGAGCGCGATGAAATCGCCGGCCCCGGCGACGGTGTAGCGCGCGCGGCGCCTCAGCCTGGCAGGAGCCCGCTCAGCCCGCGCATCTTGCGGCGCTTCTCGCGGACGATCACCACGACGGCCTGCGCCTCGGCAGCGAGCGCGCCTGCGGTGCGAAGCTCCTCGAGGGACGCATTGACTTCGTCCATCAGCTTCCCTTCGCCGCGGCGAAGCTGTCTGACGCGTTTGCGACGCTGCTTCCCGAGGTCGAGCACGAGGGGCGGAGGGGTGGTCACGCCGGTTGCCGTCCGAGCCGTCGTGTCGGGCCGTCCCGGTACAGTCACAGTTGATGCAGCCATTGGTATCCGATCCTCTCAGTCGCTCACCCGCGGACCAGCCGAACGAAGTCGTATTCCTTGAGTCCCTTGGTTGCCGCTCTGGACAGATTGAGCGGCAGATCCCTCAGCCAGCCGTTGCGGCTCTTGCGATTCGATTTCCGATGCCGGCGTGTGTACGAGCTGGCGAAGCTGTCATGGCTGTCCGATAGCGTGCGCACCAGACGCTCGATCGGCTTCAGTGCCTTGGTCTGCCGCTTCTTGCTGCGGCGGCGGTTGAACACGACGACCGGCTGCAGGCTGCCTGCGGCGTCGCGCTCGAAGACAGTGATCCGGCGTATCTGCTTGCTGAGCCGCGGTAAGTCCATGGGAGACTCCCAGGAAAAGGCTGAAATGTGGCGATTCTTATACCATAACGAGCGTACCCAGGTAAACGAACGCGCGGCGCTCGCCGCACGCGCGCAAGTCCGACAATGCTGTCACCGGCGCTGATCCCTACCCGTCTCGAAACGGCTCGCGCGAGCCGGATCGTGGTTCGCGATGTCCAGCCGCCCTCGCGGCTGCGGACCGTGACGACCGCGCTGACCCTCTGGCACCTGTGTCTGCGCCTGCTCTGGCTGCGGGTCAGGGGCGCGGCCGATGCCGTCCTGGTCGGCACCATCGTGCGCGAGACGTTCGAACATCTTGGCGGCCTGTGGCTCAAAGCCGGCCAGCTGCTGTCGCTGCGCGTCGATCTCTTTTCACCGGGGTTCTGCCAGCAGCTGGCGATGCTGCAGAACCGGTCGTCGGCATTTCCAACCCCCGTCGCCAGGCAGATCCTCGAGGCGGAGCTCGGCGCCCCCGTGGAGACGTACTTCGATGAGTTCGGCGAGCAGCCGTTTGCGGTCGCATCGATCGGTCAGGTGTACCGCGCCCGGCTGCGGCACGAGCAGGTCTATGTCGCGGTCAAGGTCCAGAAACCGTTCTCCGACCAGCTTTTCGCGCGCGACCTGCTCCTCATCAAATGGCTCGTGTGGCTGCTGCGGATCGTCCGCTTCCGGACGCACATGCGGTGGGACCTCGGCTACAACGAGCTGTGCGATGTCATGCGCGAGGAGCTGGACTACCACTACGAGGCCTCCGCGCTGCGCCGGATGCGGCGCGCGCTTCGCGGACACCGCATTTACGTGCCGCGGCTGTTCGCCCGCTACTCGACGCGCCGGGTGCTGGTCACCGAGTTCATCCACGCGATTCTCATGGCCGACTACATCAAGATGGCCGAGGAGAATCCCGAGCGCCTCGCGGCGTGGCTGGCCGAGAACAACGTCAAGCCGCGGAAGGTCGCGCGGCGGCTGATTCAGTCGATGTACCGCCAGCTGTTCGAGAACAACCTCTTTCACGGCGACCTGCACCCCGGCAACATCGTCCTGCTGCGCAACAGCCGGATTGCGCTGATCGACTTCGGGTCGACGAGCTTCACCGAGCGCGAATACCTGCAGAAGTTCGTGATGTTCGTGCGCGCGCTGGCCACCCGCAACTTTGCCAAAGCCGCCGATCTGAGCTTGATGCTCACCGCCAGCCTGCCCAACAACCTCGACGTCGATCAGGTCAAGGAAGATCTGGTCCGCGCGCTCCGTTCGTGGGCGACCCGGACGCTGGTCAAACAGCTTCCCTATCACGACAAGTCGATGGACAACGTGACGATCGAGATCGTCCGAATCCTGGTCGGCTGCCGCTGCACGATGGAATGGGGCTGGCTGCGGATCCATCGTGCGCTGACCACGCTCGACACGTCGCTCGTCTATCTGTATCGGGACGTGAACTACACGCGGATGCTGCAGCAGTACTTCGAGCGCGCCGAGCGGCGGAAGCTGCGCGCGATGACGAAGAGCGACCTCCCGCTCCGTGCGATCAGCAGCTTCGAGACGCAGCTGAACATCCAGGAACGGCTGAACGAATACACGATGTTCCAGGCCGAGCTGGTCCGCCGGCACGCGCAGGTGTTCCGCGGGTCGGTCAGCAAGATCTCGGCGCTGATGCGCGCGCTCGTGCAGCTGGTATGGGCGGCCGTGCTGCTCACCGGCCTGGGCGGGATCGTGGTGTTCCTCGATCAGCACGTCGGCCGCGTCGCCCTCGACTGGCTGGGCCCGCAGCTCTCCGGATGGGTGCGGGGCATGCCCGCCCTCGACAAGAGGACGTGGGCAGTGCTGGCCGTCGGCTATCTGTATTTCTTCGTGACCCTCGTCAAGCTCAGAAAGCGTCTCGGTTATCGCGACGCCGGCACCCACGAGAAGGTGGCCGCCGTCTGACCCGTCAGCGGCGCAGGAGACCGTCGAGGATCCGCCGTTTCGCCGCGGTATACGGCGGACGCAACAGTCCCAGCGGCGTCCAGCGCCTCTGCCACAGGACCGCCTTCTTGTGCGAGAAGGTCTCGAAGCCGTCGAACCCGTGATAGCGCCCCATGCCGCTCGGTCCGATGCCGCCAAATGGCAGCCCGGGCTGACCGACGTGGAAGATGCAGTCATTGACCGTCACGCCGCCGGCCGTCACGCGTCCGACCACGGCGGCGGCCCGCGCCGCGTCCTCGTCGAAGTAGTAGAACGCGAGGGGATGAGGCCGGGCGTTCACATGCGCGATCGCGTCATCGAGCGTCTGATAGGCCAGCACCGGGAGAATCGGCCCGAAGATTTCCTCGTGCGCGATGGCCATGCCGTCGCGGATGCCGGTGACAATGGTCGGCGGGAACACGCGGTTGCTCGCGTCGCATCGCTCGCCTGCCGCGTGCACCTGGATCACATCGGCCCCCTGCGCCCGCGCATCCTCGACCAGCGCGGCGAGGCGCTCGTAGTGATGCGTGTTGATGATGCGGGTATAGTCGTCGTTCCCGACGAGCGTCGGATACAGACGCACGATCGCCCGCCGCGCATGATCGATGAACGCGGACAGGAGATCGGCGTGGAGCAGAGCGTAGTCCGGGGCGATGCAGGTCTGGCCGGCGTTGTACAACTTCCCGGTGAGAATGCGCTGCGCCGCTCGTTCGAGCGGGTAGGACGGGTGAACGACGACCGGGCTCTTCCCGCCGAGCTCGAGAGTGACCGGTACCAGATGCTCGCTGGCGGCCTTCATCACCAGTTTGCCGACCCGCGTCGAGCCCGTGAACAGCAGATGATCGAGAGGCAGCGCGGTCAGCGCCGCCGCGACGTCCGCGCCACCCCCCACCACGCTCACATATTCCGGCGGGAACAGATCGGCGACGATCGACTGCATCAGCGCCGCGCTGGCCGGCGCCAGCTCGGAGGGCTTGAGGATCACGTGATTGCCGGCGGCAAGCGCTCCCACCAGCGGCGTCAGCGTGAGGAAGTATGGATAGTTCCAGGGCGCCAGGATGCCGACGACGCCGCGCGGCTGGTAGATGACCCGCGCGGCTGCCGGCCACGCCTGCCACTGCACGGGCGCCCGCCGCGGCGCCATCCACGACCGCAGATGGCGGCAGGCGTAGCGGATTTCGTTGCGGACCGGCAGGATTTCGAGCGCACGCGTTTCCTCGGCCGCGCGTCCACCGAAATCGGCAGAGACGGCGGCGACGAGGTCGACGGTGCGCGCGCCGAGCGCGTCGTCGAGCCGCCGCAAGGCGTTCAGCCGCTCGGAATAGCCCGGCGGCCACTCGGTGAACGCCTGCCGCTGCGCTGCGACGAGCGACTCGAGATCCACGTGTCTACTTCATCAACTTCGGGTACTTCTCGATGTTGTTGGCGATGAACTGCGTCAGCGGGTTGACGTGGAACCGCTCCTCGCTGCCGAAGTTCTTCGGCTTCTCGCTCAACACCTTGATCAGGACCTTGCCCAGCGTGTTGAAGCTCGGCTTCATATAGTCGGTCTGGAGGTTGCAGATCCAGATCACACCGAGCTTGTTGATGGTGTAGCGGTCGGCATGCTCCTCGACGACGCCGACGTCGATGTGCTTCTTCAAGATGCTCTTCATCTTGTTGAAGTTCCGGGCATCGCTGAAGCTCTCGAAATACTCCTTGGTGAGCTCCTTGTAGCGCGGGAACATCACCATCACGCGTTCGAGGACCCCTTCGCGGCCGATGCTCTGCAGCGTCTCGGTGGAGACGCCGTGTTCGTCGATGTTCTTCATCCACCGGTCGATCTTGTCGGGGTTGATGCTGACCATGTCTTTCAGGTTGCTGCGCGCGGCGGTGCCGACACCGACGATGTTCTGCCGCGCGCAGTGCGCGGTCTGATACTGCGTCCGTTCGGGCTTGAGCGACCACGTCTCGGCGATGGTGTTGTGATAGCCATGCGCGGTCATGAAGTCGTAGAGGTACTCGCGCATCTGCAGCAGCTGCCAGACGGTGCCGGGCTGCGGCCGCTTCTCCTGGACGATCAGCTTGTGCAGCGCCCGATAGGGCAGGTACACCGTGCCATACGCGTCGATCTCGTCCGGCTTGTACTCCCGCATCATCAGATCGAGCTCCGCCTGGAACCCCTCGAAGGTCTGACCGGGGAGGTCGAACATCAGGTCGAGATCCTTCTCCCCCTTGTAGCCCACCTTCTCGAAGTTGTTGAAGAGCTCGGTGACGTCGGCCAGCGTGTCCCATCGGCCGATCTGCTGCCGGATGTGTTCGTTCAGGCTCTCGATGCCGAAGGTGACGCGATTGAAACCGTAGTCGACCAGCGTCTTCAGCAGCTCGGGGTTCTTCAGCGTCCGCGGCTCGCCGGTGAACGTGCGCTCGATGCTGTGCCAGTTGGGGATCACGCGCGCGAGGTGGTCGAAGATCTTCGCCGCCGCCTTGACCGGGAGCACCGACGGGCTGCCGCCGCCGAAGTACACCGCGGTCAGCCGCCGGTTCTGCACGAACGGGAGCGCGAGGTAGTAATCGAGCTCCTTGATCAGGTAATCCACGTAGGTGTACAGCGGCTCGTCGTTGTGAAACGGATAGACGAACTTGTTGAAGTTGCAGTAGTGGCACATCGACAGGCAGTACGGGATGTGGATGTAGATCATCACATCGTCGTACACCTTGTCGGTGTCGTCGTAGAGCCGCGAGAAGTTCTTCAGGGCGTTCTGATGGCCGATCCGCTCCCAGTCCATCGTGGCGAAGTTCGGCATGATGAAATGCTGGATGGTGTGCAGATCATCGAACGGGAGGTAGTTGGTCGGTTGCTCGCCGAGATAGTAACTGCTCATCGCGAATCTCCCTTCACAGCCCGCGTGATCGTTGCGGCTGCCATCCGAGCGCGCCGACATCGCCGGCTGCCGTCTGTTCCTGTTCGCGGCCGAGCCGCGCGATGCACGCCGACGCGGCGCGGAAGCACGCCTCGATCGACGCTCCCTGCATGTAGTCGCCGGTGAGGTGCAGGCCCGGGATCCCCGTCAGTTCCTGCGCGACCTGGTCGAGGAACTCCGCATGGCGCGGGGTATAGGCGCACAGGCCCGGGCGGAAATGACGGGTCACGAACCGGCGGCGCCATGCCGCGTCGAGCGGCACGTATTTCGACAGCGCCGCCTCCCCCGCCGCCAGCAATCGCTCGTCGTCGACTCCGCCGCCGATCGATGCCCGGGCGGTTCTGCCGCTGAACGTGTAGCGCACCAGGTTGAGGTCGTTGATGCCGTATGCCCCGGCATTGCTGACGACCTGATCGTCGGCGAACACGAACGCCCGCACGCTCGACGTGAACACCGGCCGATCGTATTCGGCCACGATCAGCGTGACCGGATGATACGCCACCGACTCCAGCAGCCGGCCGAGCGCCGGCGACAGGCTCTGCGTCAGCGCCGCGGACGCGTGCGCCGGGGTGGCGAGAATCACGCCGGCGCCGTGCAGGTCGGCGGTCTGGCCATCGCTCGACCGCACCCGCACGCCCGACACGCGCCCGTGCGCCACGAGCAGCGAGACGGCCGTCGAGTCGAGCCGCACCTCGTACTGCCGCTGCACGTCGCTCAGCAGCGGCGCGAGGCCGTGCTGAAACTGTTCGTAGGTATCGAGAATCATCCGCACGTTCGATCCGAGGTTCCCGACATAGATCTCGTCGGGCTCGGCGCCGTTCATGCGAACGCTCATCGGACGCAGGACGCGCCGGCAGAACTCGGGCGAGAAGTAGTGGCTGGCGGGACGGGCATCGTAGCGCGCCGCCAGACGGCGCGACAGCCGCGACCCGAGGAACCCGCCGGCCTCGTCGCTCCTTACACGCCAGAGCAGCCCGCCGAACCGCAGCAGATCGGACGCGCTCAGACCGCGCGTCAAATCGAACAGCGTCCGCCACCTGGCGCGCGCGTCCACGGTCTTGACGGTGCCGTTGACCGCCTGTGAGGAATTGAGGCCGAAGTACTCGAACGGATAGTCGCCGAGCGAGGCCGCGAACTGGCGGAACAGCGTGTAGCGCCGGCCGATGTTCTTGCCGCCGCAATCGAGCGACCGATCACCGAGCCGCATTGTCCCCATGCGCCCGCCCGGAACGGCGTCGCGCTCGACAATCAGCGACTCGAGCCCGTGCCGGCGCAGAAAGAACGCCGCCGCGAGCCCCGAGGCGCCTGCGCCGACGATGATCCAGCGGTCTGATCGCATGGAGAACGGTCCGACCGTCAGCCCGGAAACCCGACACGAAGCCGGGCGCTTCCAGCAACCGCGTTGCGCTGTTCGAGCACGATCTCGAACGAGAGTCCGGCGCCCGGCCCGGCGTCGATGGGACGCGCTTTGAGCAGCGCCGGCAGGTTGCACTCCACGAACTGCGAGAAGTCGGCCTCGTAGGCCATCACCGCCATCTCCCCCGGCACGGCGCCCGACGACGCGCAGGCGCCGAGCGCCACCTGGGCAAAGCCCTCCAGCAGCAGCATGCCGGGAACGTGATCGCAGGCATGATCGAAGAAGAACGGGTGCGTCGTATCGACCACCAGCGACGTCGACAGCACGCCCGGGCCGCTCGCGGACAGCGGCATGATGACGCGGTTGCTCGCCGGGGGCGCGCCCGCTGGCGGAGACGCCGGCGCGATCGCCTCGGTCGACCCCCGCCGCACGCGTTTGAAGATCGCCGGCGACTGCACCGTCCACTGCCCGGTCCCCCGAAAGACGTGTTCGCCGCCGACGGTCATCGAGTGATCGGCAATGACGCGGCTCACGGCACCCTTCCGGCGAACCGCGTCCCTGATGGTGATTTCGATATCGACGGTGTCCGCCGACGATGGCAGCCGCCAGATCGCCTCGGTGAGCGACGCCTCCGAGCGCTCGAAAATGAACACCTCGTCGAGGCCGACGTTGAGAAACGCGTGCGTGACGGCGAGGCTCGCCTGCCGCCCGACCTCGGTGTAGAAGAGGATGTCCTGGCGCGGCGTGCGTCCGGTGTCGTTGAACAACGAATGAGCTGCTGGCAGGCGTCCGGTGCACATGAAGTGGTCGGCGGCACAGGCACGAATGCCGGTGAGCAGCACGTTCTCCGGAAAACGCTTGTGGACGAGGGTCCGAATCAGCTCTGGATTACACGCAGGTCTCGCGGCATCAATCACCGCGCGTTCGATTGATGGGGACATGGGCGAGTCCTTGATTCCACAATCCAACTCGCGACGGTATTCACCGTCGTGCGGTTTGGACAGCCACACATACTACTGTTTTTCCGTCAGGCGAACGGACGGATTCTGCGATCAAACAAAATTTGTATCTTGCCTGCCGCCTTGCCATCGGGAGATTCCCTGATTCCTGAGTGCACGATCAGCGGGCTCCACCCTTGTCGATGGCAAATCCGGCTCGCTATGATGCGTGTAGTGTGCGTCGATCCGGGATCGTTACAACGATGAACGACCGGCAGGACGATCGAGCGCGCCGGGCCAGGGGACACATGGCGTGAGCCTGACCGGTCGCGACGCGCTCGTACGGGTGGTCATGTTTGCCGATATCAGCGGCAGTTCCCGGCTCTACAAGGAGCTCGGCGACGAAGCCGCCGTCACGCGCGTGCGCAGCTGTCTGAGCCTGCTCGGCCGCATCGTCGAACAGCACGGCGGGCGAACGATCAAGCACATCGGCGACGGGCTGATGTGCGACTTTCCCACCGCGGATCAGGCGCTGCAGGCCGCCGAGGACATGCAGGTGAGCGTGGCGCAGCACGAGGAGCGCAACGCCCAGCCGGCGCTGGAGATCCACATCGGCTGCCACCAGGGCCAGGTCATCGAAGACGGCGGCGACCTGTTCGGCGACACCGTCAACATCGCCGCCCGGGTGGCGGGTCTGGCACGCACCGGACAGATCATCACCACGCAGCAGACCGTGAGCGCCCTTTCCGCGCCGATGCGGGCCAATATCCGGCCGCTCGATCGGGTGAGCATCAAAGGCCAGAGCGATCCGGTGGCGATCTGCGATTACCTGTGGGGCCGGCCGGGCGACCTGACGGTGATCGGTGTGCCGACCGTGCAGGCCGTGCAGCGTGCCCGCCTGAAGATATCGCGGGACGACCACGTCGTCTGGCTGGGTTGCGGCGGCAGTACCAGTTCCATCATGCTCGGCCGCGACCGGTCGTGCGAGGTGAAAGTCAGCGATCCGGCGGCATCGCGTCGTCATGCCACCATCGAGGTGCGCGGCGAGCGGTTCGTGCTCGTCGATCACAGCGTCAACGGCACGTACGTCGCCACCGGCACGACCGAGACCTGCCTGAAGCGGGAGGAGCTGATTCTGCCCGCGCACGGCCGCCTGGGCCTGGGCGCCTCGACATCGTCGAGCGGCGTGACCGTGCTCGAATTCTCGCGCCTCCACTGAGCCGGGTCAGCCCCCGGGCGCCGGCGGCAGCGGGGCGCGATCGAGAGGTGGGAAACGGGGCATCGGGATGACGTTGCCGTCATCCCGATGGTGCCGGGTGCTTACTCGGCAGGCGTGGTCTCGCCGCCTTCCTTGACGACGCGGACCGTGAGGGGCACGGTGACCTCGCGATGCAGCTTGAGGGGCACCGGGTGCTCGCCCAGCGCCTTGATCGGCTCGGGCAGAATCAGCTTGCGCCGATCGATCTCGAAGCCCTGGGTCTTCAGGTACTCGGCGATATCCACGGCCGTCACGGAGCCGTACAGCTGCTCGGTCTCGCCGACCCGCCGCTGGATGGTGATCTCGAGCCCGGCGAGCCGCGCCGCGATGGCCTCGGCCTGCGCCTTCTCCGCCGCCTCGCGCGCCTCGACGATCTTCCGCTCGCGCTCGACGTGCTTCTTGTTGCCCTCGGTGGCCGGCAGCGCCAGCTTGCGCGGCAGCAGGTAGTTGCGCGCGAAGCCGTCGGCCACCTTGACGATCTCGCCGCGCTTGCCGACGTTGTCGACGGTCGTTCTCAGGATGACTTCCATGTCCTACTCCGTCGTGTACGGGATCAGCGCCAGCTGCCGCGCCCGCATGATCGCGGTCCGCAGCTTCCGCTGATGCCGCGCGCAGGTGCCCGAGATGCGCCGCGGCAGCACCTTCGCGCGCTCGGGCACGAACGGCATCAGCAGCTTGACGTCCTTGTAGTTGATGTCGTCGATCTTGTCGGCGCAGAACTTACAGACCTTGCGGCGCCGGAACATCGGCCGCCGCTGCGCCTCCCTGGCCAGCTGCGCCGCGCCCGCCTTGCCGCGGGCCGCCGCTCCCTTCTTGCCGTTCATCGCAGCTCCTCCCCGCCGATGTCGAAGCGATCGTCACGATCGTCGTCCGGCTCGCCGCGCTGGCCCTCGCCGGGCTGGCGGTCCGGCGGCAGCCCGCGCGCGATGCGGCGGCGACGCGACGTCTCGGTGCGCCTGGTGCGCGTCCGCTCGACCACCGCCTGCTCCTCGTCGACGCGGACGACGAGATGGCGAATCACCTGGTCGATGACCTTGAGACGGCGGTCGATCTCCTTCATCAGATCGCCGTCGCCGTTGATCACTTCGAGGACGTAGGTGCCTTCCTTGTGCCGGCCGATCTCGTAGGCGAGCTTGCGCCGGCCCCAGTTCTCGGTCTTCTCCAGCTGGCCGTTCATGCGCTGCACGATCGATTCGATCTGCGTGTGCACGTCGGCCACCTGCTCGTCGGTCGCGTCGGGGGACACGACGTAGACGAGCTCGTACTTCCTGCTCATGCGGTCTCCTTCTGGACTACGGCCCTTCGACTCGGCCGGTCCGCCGCAGGCGGCGGACCCGCTCTTGCTCGGGGCAAGGAGTCATTCAGTGTCGGATGCCGCGGCATCCGGGTTGTACACGTTCATCACCTTCGCGATGCCGTCCGCGGCGAACATCTCGGCGGCATCGGCCGCCCGCGCGATGAACGCGTCGAGCCCGGCCTGTTCGCCGGGATCGAACCTCGAGAGCACGTGGTCGGCCAGGTCGCGCCGGCCGTCCCCGCGCCCGACTCCCAGCCGAAGCCGGGAGAATTCCGTGGTCCCGAGCCGGCCGATGATCGACTTGAGACCGTTGTGCCCGCCCGCCGATCCGCGGGCCCGCGCCCGTATCCTGCCGAACGGCAGCGCCGCCTCATCGAGGACGACCAGCAGATCGCGGAGGTCGATGTCGAAGTAGCGCACCAGACCGCCGACCGCGTCGCCGCTGTTGTTCATGTAGGTCAGCGGCTTGGCGAGCATCACGGGCTCGGCGTCGAACCGCTTGGCGATCAGCGTCTCGGCGATCTGCGACGGGCCGGCGCTCCACTCGAGGCCATGGCGGCGGGCGATTTCCTCGACGACCATGAACCCGATATTGTGGCGCGTGTCGCGATAGGCGCGCCCGGGATTGCCCAGTCCAACAATCAGCTTCACGTCGTCGGGTCAGGTCAGCACGCCTGCCGCTACTTCTTCTTCTCTTCTTCCTTTTCCTTCTCCTCGGCCTTGCCCTTCTTGATGACCTCGGGCTCGGCCGCCGCCGGCGCCGCTTCGGCCGCCGCCGCGGCCGACTCCTCGGCCTTCGGCATCACGATGTGCACGAGCATCGTCTCGCCGTCGGTGACCGGCTTCCACTTCGGATCGACCGGCAGGTCGCGCACACGAATCGACTCGTGGAGCATCAGCTCGCCGACATCGACCGTGATGCTCTCGGGAATGTTGGTGGGCAGACACTCGACCTCGATCTCGCGGGTGACGAAGTCGAGCAGGCCGCCCTGCTGCTTGACGCCCTTGGCCTCGCCCTTCAGCACCACCGGCACGGTGACGACAATCGCCTTGTCCATCGCCAGCTGGTAGAAGTCGGCGTGCAGCAGGTCGTGGGTGATCGGATCGAGCTGGTACTCGCGGACCATGACCCGCGCCTCGGAGCCGTCGAGCTTCAGAGTAATCAGCGTGTTGGCGCCCGTGTCGGAGTGCAGGATGCGCAGCACCGCCTTGGGATCCACGGCCACCGCCACGGCCTCGGGCGGCTTGCCGTTCTTGCCGGGACCGTAGAACACCGCCGGGATCTTCCCGCGGGCACGGAGGCGGTTCGCCTCGTTCTTGCCCCGGCCCTCTCTCCTTACTGCTTCAAGCGTCGCTTCCATATCTCTTCCTGGTCTTTGGTCTTTGGTCTCTGGTCTTTGGGCTTCAGGCTCTGGGCTCTGGGCTTTGGACTATACGAACAAGGACGACACCGACGTCTCTTCGTGAATGTTCCGAATTGCCTGGCCGAGCAGCCGAGCCACCGACAGCACCATGATCTTCCGGCACTCCTGGGCTTCGCCGCGCAGCGGAATCGTGTCGGTCACGATGAGCTGCTCGATCGGCGAATCGTTGATCCGCGCAATCGCCGGCCCCGACAGGACGCCGTGCACCGCGCAGGCGAGCACCCGCTCGGCGCCCGCCTTCTTGAGGCCGAGCGCCGCCTTCTGAATCGTACCCGCCGTATCGATGATGTCGTCCTGCAGGATGCAGGTCCGGCCCTCGACGTCGCCGATGACGTTCATCACTTCCGCGGTGCCTTCCTCGTTGCGCCGCTTGTCGACGATGGCGAGCTCGGCGCCGAGGCGCTTGGCGTAGGCCCGCGCCCGCTCGGCGCCGCCGGCGTCCGGCGACACGATCGTGAGGTTGGGCACATTCAGCCGCGCGCAGTAGTCGATGATCACCGGCGCCGCGAACAGGTGATCGACCGGAATATCGAAGAACCCCTGGATCTGCGCCTTGTGCAGATCCATCGTCAGCACCCGGTTCGTGCCGGCCGCGCTGAGCAGGTTGGCCACCAGCTTGGCCGAGATCGGCACGCGCGGCTTGTCCTTCCGGTCCTGCCGGGCATAGCCGTAATACGGCAGGACGGCGGTGATACGCGCCGCCGACGACCGCCGAAACGCGTCGATCATGACCAGCAGCTCCATCAGGTGCTGGTCCACCGGATTCGACGTCGGCTGCACGATGAAGACATCGGCGCCGCGAATGTTCTCGTCGATCTGGAACGAAACCTCGCTGTCGGGGAATCGCCGCAGGCTGCACTTGCCCAGCGGGATGCCGAGACAGTCGGCAATCTCCTTCGCCAACTGGGGATGGGCGCTTCCCGTGAAGACCTTCAGGTCGCCAAACCCTGTCGACAACAGTCCTTCACCACTGAGGGGTCGTCTCATGCGACGTTGCAATTCTCCACCAGCCCGAACCAGTCCACCTTCGCAGCGTGCGCTGCCGCGGGCAAACCCATCCACCTTCGCGCTTGCGCTACGGTGGATCCACCTTCGCGCCTTGCGCTGCGGTGGACGAGCCGACCTTGGCCTGCCAATCCACCTCCCCGCGCTACGCGCTACGGTGGACAAGCCGGTCCTGGCTTGCCAGCCGTAGCCCACCTCTGCTCGCCATCATTCCATGCGAGCTATCGTGGGCGAAGGTTGGTTGGGGCGGGAGGATTCGAACCTCCGAATACGGGATCCAAAGTCCCGCGCCTTACCGCTTGGCCACGCCCCAGTTGCGTAGGAGCCGCTCGCCTACGGTGGCGCAAACCCTAAGTGTAGTCGACGTTTGGCGTATGCGGCAAGGCTGAGCCGCCCTTTCACCGGCGGTTCCGGGGCATCGGCCGGGGCATGCTGCGTCTGGCGTACTCGCCGCGGCCGAGCGACTCGGTCAGGAGCACGCGCCACGGCGACCCGGACAGTTTCGTCACGGCCGCCGCGGCGTCGGACCGCCGCTGGAACAGGCCGAACACCGTCGAGCCACTGCCCGACATCGCCGCGGCCAGGGCGCCGGCACGCTTGAGCGCCGTCTTCATCTGGTCGATCTCGGGATGATGACGGGCGATGGGGGCCTCGAGGTCGTTGATCATCTGGGCCGCCCGCGACGGCCAGGGGCCGGGCACGTATTGCGGCTCGCGGACGATCGGGGCCCGCGCCTGACTGCGTTCGGCGTCGTACCAACTGTAGGCGTCGGGCGTCGAGACGCCGAACCCCGGCACGAGCAGGACGATCCAGTGCCGCGGCAGATCGGCCAGCGGGTAGATCTCGTCGCCACGCCCCAGCCCGAGCGCCGTGCCACCGGACAGGAAGAACGGGACATCGGCGCCCAGCGTGCCCGCCACATCGACGAGCTGAGCGGGCCGGACCGGCACTCCCCACGCATGGGTCAGCCCCACCAGGGTCGCCGCCGCGTCGGTGCTCCCACCGCCGAGGCCGCCCTGCAGCGGAATGCGCTTCTGGATCCGGATCAGGACGTCGCGAACCGGCCCGTCGCGCCGCAGCGACCGCCACAGCGCATCGGCGGCGCGCCAGACGAGATTCGTCCGGTCGAGCGGGACGCCGGCGGCGTCGCACTCGATCGCCAACGGCCCCTCCCGGGGAATGCACTCGATGGTGTCGTGCAGGGCCAGCGCCTGGAAGACGGTCCGCAGCTCGTGGAAGCCGTCGGGTCTGGTGCCGAGCACGCGCAGATCCAGATTGATCTTCGCGTGGGCGCGCACGATCGTCGGTCTGCCGGCCGGTCGCTTCGAGCCGCGCATCAACGCTTGATCCGAATCTCGTACAGCCGCGGCCACAGCTTCCCGGTCACGAACAGACGGTCGCGCGCGGCATCGTAGGCAATCCCGTTGAGCACATCGTCGGTGCCCGAGCGTGCCGGGCCGCGGATGCCGGAGAGGTCGAGCCATCCGGTGACGCGGCCGGACTCCGGCGCGATGATGGCGATGCGATCGGTCAGCCAGACGTTGGCGAACACCTCGCCCTTGATCCATTCCAGCTCGTTGAGATGGTCGATCGGCCGGCCCGCATCCCTGACCGTTACCCGCCCCGTTTCACGCAGCGTCCGGGGATCGAGAAAGCGCAGCGCCGACGTGCCGTCGCTCATGATCAACCGCTTCCGATCGCGGGTCAGCCCCCACCCCTCGCCGGTGTAGGTGAAGGTGCGCACGAGCGCGAACGTCGCGAGATCGTAGACGAACCCGATCTGCGACGTGTAGGTGAGCTGAACGAGCTGGTTGCCCCAGTCGGTCATGCCCTCGGCGAAGTAGCGCGCATCCACGTCGTAGCGCTGCAGCACCTCGCCGGTTTCGAGCCGCACCTTGCGAACGCTCGAGCGGCCGTTCAGGCCGGTGCTCTCGTAGAGCACGCCGTCGCGGAAGATCAGCCCCTGCGTGAACGCCTGCGGATCGTGCGGATAGGAGTTGACGACGGTGTAGCCGTAGACCGGCGCCCGTGTCTGCGCCGCGGGCGCCGGAGCGAGCGCGGCAAGCGCAGCAAGCGCGACGGCAGGCGCGGCAGCGCGCACGGCGATCGAGATCGTGCGGATCATTGCGCTCTCAAGGGGCTCGATTCGCGCAGCTCGTCGAGCGTCAACGGCATCGTCTCCGGCGGCACATCGACACGGAACGCCGCCGCGTCCAGGTCGACGTTGGCCTCGACCTGCGCGACGCCGGCGGTGAGATCCACCGGAACCGACCCGGCGTCCGATGTGAGCCGGACCGACGCTGGGAACCGCGCCTGGCCCATCTCGTACTCGAGCTCCCAGCCGCCGCGACGCGCGGCGCGGAGCTCCCATCGCGGTGCGCTGCCGCCCGAGGCGCGGCGCAGATAGAGTCTCACGCCGTCCTGCAGGTCGATCGATGCCCAGCCGCTGGCGTGCAACCGTCCGCCAGATGCGACCGGGGCCTGAACGACGCAGCCGGTGAGGATGGCCTGCAGATCCGCGGGCGCGAGCCTGACGCCCATGAGAGCGTCGAGAATCGCTTCAGCCGGCTGATCCCGGACGACGAGGCGATCGCGCGGGAGCAGCAGGACGCCGGTGCCGCGCTGCGCGGCCAGGATGAACAGCGGCTGCCCTATCGGCGCCAAACCTTCGAGCCGCATCGATGCCGGCCGCTCGAAGCCGACGATCGCGCGCCCGCTGATGCGCTGCCCGCCGACGCGTCCGCGCAGGCTCAACTCGGCGGTGAACGTACGTGCGCCGCGGCAGGCCGCCGACACCTGCTCGTGAATTGCGCTGAACTCAGGAAGCGGGGTGCCGCTGTCGCCCGGGAGCGCGATGCGGCGAGGACCGCACGAGAAAGAGGCTATGCAGAGTGCAACCGTCAAACCGCCCGACAGATGCCTCATCTGGCATTTTGCAGTTTGACTCGTGCACTGTTGATCTTCTTCTCGATCTCCTCGCGCTGGATGTCCGAGCCGTCGCCGTTGAGCGCGCGCGTCCATGCCTCGATGGCCTCGGCCAGGCGGCCTCTGCGCGCGTGCAGGTCGCCGAGATGATCCTGGATCTCCGAGTTCCGTGGGAGCTTCTCGGCAGCGGCGGTCAGATATTTCTCCGCTTCGTCCAGATCGCCGCGGCGGAAGTGGGCCCAGCCCAGGCTGTCGAGATACGCGCCGTTGTCGGGCTCGGCTTCGAGCGCGCGGCGGACCAGACGGATGGCTTCGTCGAGCTGCTCGCCGCGGACCGCGAGCAGGTATCCGAGATAGTTCAGCGCGTTGTGGTTGCCGGGTTCAGCCGCGATCACCTGCCGCAGCATCCGCTCGGCGTCCTGGCTCCGCCCCGCGTCCGCGTAGACGTCGGCGAGCGCGAACATCGTCGACGTGTCCCTGGGAAAGGTCTTCACCGCATTCTCGAGCACCGCGATCCCGCCCGAGCGGTCGCCGGCGTCGAAGAGCGCGCGCCCCTGCAGCCGCGCGAACACCGGCTCGGTCGGATGCTGCTTGCGTGCGTCGCCGGCGAAGCCCGCGGCGCGCGCGTACTCCTTCGCTTCGAGCAGCACCGCGATGCGGCGCACCTTCAGCTCGCGGTCGCCGGGCCGGACGGCGAGCGCCAGCGTGTAGCTCGCCGCGGCGTCCATCAACAGCCCGGCCTGCTCCTGGTACTGCGCCAGCGCCGACGCGACGCGGGGCTCGTCTTCGACGATCTCCTGGAGCGTGCCGATCGCGCTCTTCAGATCCTTTGCGGCCGCGTAGGCCTGCGCCATCGCCAGCCGGCCGGGCACCGAATTCGGGTTCTGCGTGAGCACGCGCGCCAGCGTCTGCACCGCCTTCTCGGGCGTGCCGACGCGGATGTAGAGCCGCCCGAGCGTGAAGTACAGATTCGGGTCGGCGATGACCGTCGTTCCCTCAGCCGCGCGTTCGAGGTGGACGATCGCGTCGCGGAGGCTGGCGGCTGTCTGCACGCTGGACCGCTCGCCGTCGGCCGCGGCGGCATACAACAGCCCCAGCACCCGATTCGCCTCGACGTTCTTCTCGTCGAGCGCGAGCGCCGCCTTGGCCGCCTGTTCGGCTTCCGCGCGCTCGCTGCGGCGCAGGTGCAGCGCGGCAATCTCGGCGCGCACCTCGGCCGACTTCGGGTCCGCCGCAGCCGCGCGATCGAGCGCGGCGCGAGCCCCCTTCACGTCGCCCTCGGCCTCGAGCCGGCGCGCGAGCAGGAATTGGTAGTAGGTGTCGGTGGCCGACTGAGCCAGCGCCGACAGCGGTGTCGCGATCAGGAGGGCGGTCAACACCGCCAGAGCGGGCCGGCGCGCAAACAGCATGACCCACTGATCTTAGCGCAAGATGCTATATTTCCCAGACGGAGCTGATGATGGCTGTCGACGCAGAACTGCTGGAGATTCTCGCCTGTCCGAACTGCAAGACGCCGGTCACGCTGGTCAAGAACGGGACGGCCCTCAAGTGCGCACAGTGCCACCGCGTCTACCCGATCAAGGACGACATCCCCGTGATGTTGATTGATGAGGCGACGATCGAGCCGTAGGGCGGGTGCCGTTTCGCGGTCCTGCCCGTGAAAATCCTGCTCGTCCGCCTGCGCCTGATCGGCGACGTCGTCTTCACCACACCTCTTATCCGCGCGCTGCGGCGGCGCTATGCCGGCGCCCACCTCGCATACCTGGTCGAACCGGCAGCCGCGCCCGTTCTCCGCGGCAATCCGCACCTGAGCGAGCTGATCGTCGCGGATCGCCGCCGGGGCGTCGGCCGCCTGCTGGACGACCTCGCCCTCGCGCGGCGGCTGCGCCGCGAGCGGTTCGACATCGCGATCGATCTGCACGGCGGTCCGCGCGCGGCATGGCTGACGCTCGCCACCGGCGCGCCGATGCGCATCGGCTACGACATGCCCGGCCGTGCCTGGATCTACACACACCGCGTCCGGCGCTCGCCCGACCTCGCCCCCCGCCATTCGGTGCTGAAGCAATGGGATCTGCTGGCGCCGCTCGGCATCGGCGAATGCACTGCGGAGCACGATCCGGTCGAGATGGTCGAGGACCCGGGTGCCGCTGAACGGGTCCGCCAGCGCCTCGCCACGTTCGGCATCCGCGAGGGTCAGCCACTGGTCGTGGTGCACGTCAGCGCGGGCAACGAGTTCCGCCGCTGGCCGGAAGACGCGTTCATCACGCTGATCACCGGGCTTGCGGCACGCGATCCGCGCTCCCGCATCATCGTCGTCTCGGGGCCATCGGATGCCGAGGCCGCCGCCCGCGTCACGGCCGCCGCCCGGGCCAGGGTGGCCACCCCGGACTGCCTGCCGCCGCTGCTCGACTGGGACCTCAACGAGCTCCATGCGCTGGTTGCCCGCGCCGCGGTGTACATTGGTGGCGACAGCGGGCCGCTGCACGTCGCCTCGACGACCTCGACGCCGATCGTCGGTCTCCTCGGGCCGACGCTCGCCGAGCGCTCGCGCCCGTGGCGGGACGGGCGGTTCAAGGCCGCCATGGTCGACGCCGGCCCGCTGCCCTGCCGGCCGTGCAATCAGCGCCGGTGCATCCCGGGGGACTTCCGGTGCCTGACGAGGATCACTCCGGATCAGGTGCTGGTAGCCGTGGAGCGCGTAGCGAAATGAACGCCACCACCCTGAGCGTATCGGACGCCCACACCACGCCCTGGCTCGATCGCCTCACGACGGCGCTGCTGCTGGCCTTCGTCGCCGCCGTGCAGGTGTCGATCGTCGCCGCCCAGGCGCTCCTGGTGCTGCTGCTGTGCTCGTGGCTGGCGACGCTGGTCCGCGATCGCACGCGGCCCGCGGCGCCGCGCTTCTTCGCGCCGCTGCTCGTCTACGCGGCGCTGACGCTCGTCTCGTCGGCGTTCTCGCTCGATCCCATCGAGAGCTTCATCGACAGTCGGCAGCTCTCCCTTTTCCTCATCGTTCCGGTGGTGTACGACCTGGCCCGCGGCTCGCGCACGAAAACGGTGATGGACATCGTCATCACCGTCGGGGCGCTGACGGCGGTCTACGGCATCATCCAGTACGGCATGCTGCACTTCGACAGCCTGCGGCTGCGGCCGCGCGGGACGATGGGCCACTACATGACCTACTCCGGAACGCTGATGCTGGTCATCGGCGTTGCCGCGGCGCGCGTCGTCTTCGGCGTGCGCGATCGGATATGGCCGGCGCTGGTCATGCCGGCGCTGATCGTCGCCCTCACCCTCACCTTCACCCGCAGCGCCTGGGTGGGCGTCTGCGTCGGCGTCAGCCTGCTGTTCATCCTCAAGGACTTCCGCCTGACCGGTCTGGTGCCGGTGATCGTCGCACTGCTGTTCGCGCTCGCCCCGGATCGCATCACCGATCGCATCATGTCGGTCTTCGACCTGCGCGACCCGAGCAGCCGCGACCGCGTGGCGATGCTGCAGACCGGCGCCGCGATGATCAAGGACCATCCGCTGACGGGCGTCGGCCCGAACATGGTCGAACGGCTCTACACGGAGTATCGCGATCCCGACGGCGTGCAGAAGGTGAACCCGCACCTGCACAACGTTCCGGTCCAGATCGCGGCCGAGCGCGGCCTGCCGGCGCTGGCCGCGTGGCTCGTCTTCGTCGTCATGCTCGCGTCAGGGGTGTTCCGCAGCTTCCGGGCCGGCCACGACCGCGTGCTCGCCGCGGGCGCGCTGGCGGCCATCGCGTCGATGCTCGCCGCCGGGATGTTCGAGTACAACTTCGGCGACTCGGAATTCCTGATGCTCTTCCTCGTCATCGTCACCCTGCCGTTCGCGGCTGAACGGCCCGATCATGCTGCTGCCGCCGGTCACGCCTGAGCGGGCGCGGCGGATCGCGGGCGCGGCGGCAGGCGCCCGCGTGCTGGTGGTCGGCGACGCCATGCTCGACAAGTTCATCGTCGGGCGCGTCACGCGGATCTCGCCGGAGGCGCCGGTGCCGGTGGTGGCGTTCGACCATGAGATGTTCCGCATCGGCGGCGCCGCCAACGTCGCGCACAACGTCACCGCGCTCGGCGGGGAGGCCACGCTCGTCGCCGTCACCGGTACGGACAACGGCGCGGCCCGGCTGGCGCAGGCCTGCCGCGAGGCCGGGATCTCGCCGTTCTTCGCCAGCGACGCCGGCCGTCCGACGACGACGAAGGTCCGCATCGTCACCGACCGCAATCAGCAGGTGGCGCGGATCGACTACGAGGCGGATCTCGAGATCGCCGATGAAATCGAGCGCCGCGTCATCAGCGAGGTCGAGGCGCATGCGCCGCACGCCGCGGCAATCGTCATCTCCGACTATCTCAAGGGCTGCATCACACGACGGGTGGTGGCGGCGGCGGTCGGCAGCGCGGCGCCGGGCGTGCCGGTGCTGGTCGATCCGAAGATCCCCCACATCGAGTACTACGCCGGCACGACGCTCGTCACGCCGAACCATCACGAGGCGGAGATGGCGGCCAACATGCGCATCCGCAGCCACGACGAGGCGCGCGCCGCGGCGCGCCGGTTCCGGACGCGCGCGCAGTGCGCGAACGTCCTGATGACGCGCGGGGATCAGGGCATGTGGCTGTTGTGCAGCGACAGCGAAGGACACCTGCCTTCCGCCGCGCGCGAGGTGGCCGACGTCACCGGCGCCGGCGACACCGTGATTGCCACGATGGCGGTGATGCTCGCCGGCGGCGCGACTCTGACGGAGGCGGCGAGGCTCGCCAACGAAGCGGCGGGACTGTCCGTCGCCAAGTTCGGGCCGGCGACGATAAGCGCCGTCGAGCTGCTACAAGCGATGGAACGAGCCGTGGGGACGTAGTTTCAACAGCCGGTCACTCTGAGTCGGAGCACGAGCCAATCGAACCACTGGACGCGATCGATGCACTGATCCGGCGCGTGAGCTTCGTGCCCCATCGCATCCTCGCGGCTGCGACTGTCGAGGGGCGTGAGCCCTGGGCCCGTCGTGGTGCCACGCCCGCACCGGCTGCTCTGCATCGGCATGCTCCTGCAGCCCATCGGAACTGTCCCCCCGGGGCAAATACCATCGTGGTATGCTAATGGCATGCGCACAACCATAGACAAGGCAGGTCGATTGGTGATTCCGGCGGCAATCCGTGAGCGCACGGGGCTGATGCCGGGTGCGGAGCTGGAAGTCACGGAGGACGAGCTCGGCATCCGCCTGCGGCGTGTGGCGCCGGGGCCGCGGCTGGTCAAGGTGGGCAAGCGCCTGGTCGCGCGCCCCACCGCGGCTGCTGACCGTCGTCCGGTCGTGGATGTGGCGGCCATCGTCGAAGACGAACGGAACCGCTGGCCGTGAGTGCCTTCCTCGACACGAGCGTTCTCGTGGCCGGGCTGATCGATTTCGGGCCGCAGAGCGCTCCGGCCCAGACGTTGATGCACGCGATTGCCGAAAAGCGCGTGGCGCCGGTCGCGACCGCCTGGCACTGCTGTCTCGAGTTCTTCTCGGTGGCGACGCGCCTGCCGCCGGAATTCCGGGTCACGCCTGCCGACGCCGTGACGCTGCTGCAGGATGAGGTGTTCGCACGAATGGCCGTTCACGACCTTCCGTCGGCCGCGCGCGCGCCGCTGCTCCAGGTGGCGGCGCGCGACGGGATCGCCGGCGGCCGCATCTACGATACCCACATCGCCGAGGTCGCCCGGGCCGCCGGTGCCACCGTCGTGGTGACCGACAACCGCCGTCACTTCCTGTCGGCGCTTCGTTACGATATGCGGGTCGAGACGCCCGCCGAATTCCTCGACACGCTCAAGACTGGGCGGCCATAGGTCCTCGGTATGTCGCGTTCGCGGCGTACCTGCTCCTCGGTGGCTGCCTGCGCCCAGATCGCGATCCCGGGCTCGGTATCCGGGTGCGGCGTGGCGGCGACCACCGTGCGCCGCTCCTCGATGGTTTCCATGTCCCGGTTGGGCTCGAACAGGATGTCGGCCAGGATCGATCGCGAGAGGATGCGGTCCTAATCGTAGTTGCGGGTGAGCGACGCGCGCAGACGCTACTCGGATCTGGCCTCGCTACGGCCACGCAGCGCGGAAACCATCTGGTCCAGGCGACCGAGTGCGCGATCGGCGGATCCGTTCAGATGCCGGGTCGAGGGCCTGCATGCATTCGAGGCGTCCTTGGTCGCGCCCCGGTTACGCGGTGCCTGGTGCCTTGCCCTCACGATCGCCGCGGCACGAAAGGGTTCGTGCCATCGGACTTCGTCGAGCGCCGGGCTGACGTGCTGCAGCCCGTCACACGTTCGAACACGATCTCGGCGTGCGGCAGGACCTCGTCGACCACTCCGTCGATCAGGCGAATCCCTGGCAGGGTGTTACGTCGGTCCTCGTCGCATCGAGACGCGGGCGCAATCGTCACGGCACAGATGGAACGAGCCGTGCTTCGGGGCTGGACTGCCTGGCACCGAGCGAGGCGCTGTTCTCGCAGAGGGACCGCCCGGGCGCCAGACATGAATCGGGCAGGCATGAGCCTGGCCCGATTACTCGTACCCGCCGTGACCCGTCGCTAGAAGTGGACGGTAACGTTGAAGCGCGCGAAGCGCGGACTGTAGATCGCGGTCGGCGCGAGGAAGCCACCGGGGCGTACGCTGTTGTCCGTCCCGTTGATGAACGTCGAGTTATAGGCCGTGGCGTAGTTGGTGTTCAGGGCGTTGTTCAGGTCGATGCCGATGTCGGCACGGCGACCGGCAAGACGCAGGATCTTGGCGAAGCGCATATCGATGGTCGTGCGGCGGCCGCCGACATACAGCTTGTGCTCGTTATCCGTCAGCGTGATGTTGGTCGTCGCCGTCGACCCGAACGGTGCGTGGCCCAGGAGCGGCGTGATCACCTGAGCGGTGTTCACCTGCCACACCGCGGTCACCAGCAGCGGCGGGGTCGACCGCACCGTAGCACTGATGAGCACGTCCACCTTGGGGATCGTGTAGGTAGCCAGCCCGCGGACAGTGGTCAGCCAGTCCTCTTCGTTGCGGCAGTCCCGCAGGTTCGGGTTGCCGTAGTTCTGCGTCGTCTTGCAGGTGTCGACCACGCCCCGGCCCGTGCTCGTGCCGAACGATGCTGTCAGGCCGCCACGCAGTCGGGCGTTGACGTTGAACTCGAACCCGTCCCAGTGGCTGTCACGCGGCTCGCCGAAGGTCTCCTCGCGCACCAGGTAGTTGTTGGCGGCAACGGCGCCCGCTGTCGGCGTCGCGACATACACGGTGATCGGATAGCCGCCGCCGCCGGGCAAGCGGCTGTCGACCGGCGCGTTGACCGTGTACGACTCGTAGGATCCGAGCACCGAACCCTGGAAAGTCCCGCCCGCGTGGCGATTCAGGTCGTCGGTGATGAAGAAGCCGCGGAACCTGCGGTGTGTGTAGCTGAAGTCCGCCGACACGCGCGGGAACAGCTCCTGCTGGATCGTGGCGGTGTACTGCGTATCGCTCGGACGGACGCCCCACCCGTTCAGCACCGGCTCACCGCAGCCATTCGGCACGACGCCGTCGGCGCCGCAGACCTTGGTGGCGCCGCCGAGCTTACCGAAGTTGCGGGCGTTGCCCGCGAGCGCGTTGCACTCACCGTTGGCGTCCGGGTTCAGCAGGTCGCAGTCCACGACGTAGTCGCCGTCGCGGTCCGTCCAGCCGCGGTTGTCAACCGTGCGCACGACCGTCGCGCCCGGGTTGGTCGAGGTGTACGGCGAATCGTTCGCCGCGTAGGCGAGGTACCTGCCGAAATTGAACTTGAGCGCCGTCTTGCCGCTGCCGAACACGTCATACGCGACGCCGAACCGCGGGGTGATGTCGTTGTACGCGTTCACACCGTCGGTCTTCTGAATGGTGATCGGCGTCGGGTTGAGGAACGACGTGTCCGTCGTACCGTTCAGTTCCGCCGGCGCGTAGCTCGACGCGCGATCCCACCGCAACGCACCCTGCAGCGTCAAGCGGCCCAGCGTCCAGGTGTCCTGCGCGAACACGCTGTGCGTCTGCGTGATCGTGCGGCGGCCGAAGTTCGGCAGGTAATAAGTAACTGCGTTCGGCACGCCCTGGTTGAACCGATACATCAGCTGCGTGCGGTTCGCCTGGTCCTTGTCGAGGAGGTCGAGCCGACGCATCTGATACCCGACCTTGGCGCTGTGGGCGCCGGTGACGTACGAGGCGGTCGCCTGGACGTCATCGGTGTCACCCTTCGCCGGCCCCCAGTTCGGCACCGCGCGATACCGGTAGTTCGTGAACGGCGCATACGGCAGGCCGGTGGCTGGATTGGTCGCATTCGACTGCTCCGTCACGGCAATCAGATCGAGGTTGGCGTCCGGCGCCGGGTGGCCGAAGATCGGTTGGTACCGGAACGGCGTGTACCCAGCCTCGAACAGGAGCCGGTTCGTCGCCGGCATCGTCCAGGAGAACTGATTCAGGTAGAACGGCACGTCGAAATAGCCCGCGCCCGCCGTCGACGTCGCCTCCGGCGACTGCCCGTTGTTGCCGGACAGCCCCAGACCGATCCAGTCCTCACCACGGTTGTGGCATCCCTGGGTCGAGACCTTCAGCGGCGTGCCTTCGCACCGCCTCTGGTACTCGCTGCTGGTCCGCACGCGATGGCTGCCGAACTGGCCCGTGAAGCGGGCGATGTACATCGTGCGGTCCTTGACATCGCGCGATTCGATCGGTGACGGCACCCAGTCCCACCGGGCAGGGTTGTCGGCGTTGGCGTTGGCCACGACGCCCTGACGCGGCAACTGCGTGCTGAGGTCGCGGTAGCTGCCGTAGAACCACAGACGATCGCGCTTGATCGGACCACCGTACGACACACTCCAGTCGTACGCCTTCTTCACGCCCGCCGGCGCCTGGATGTTGGGGTTCCTAGCCCTGATATCGTCGTCGATGTTGTTGCCCGACGACCATTCGCCGGCAGTATTCAGGAACACCGTGCCGCCGAACTTGTTGCCGCCCGAGCGGGGGATGATGTTCATCACGGGGCCGCCGATATCGTTTTCCCCAAGGCCGCCGCCAACGGTGATGTTGATCTCGTCGACGTTGACCGTGTCGTACACGATCGAGGAGAAGCCGCCGCTGCGCGCCGCGGTCACCGGGAATCCGTTCATGGCATAGCGCCCTTCGCCGGCCACCGAGGAGAAATTGTCAAATGTTGTGGATCGGCCGCGTGAGTTAGGCGGCGTTCTCCTTCGCCTCTCCAACAGCGGTCTTCGGTGTCTCCTGCGCGCCGTCGATGAAGCGCACGCCAGCGCGCACGAGCGGC
>Ga0209172_10001286_pt1 | contig 55115 bp, 43 predicted proteins | sample LarsenN4metaG_FD_184113 | JGI IMG/M metagenome (GOLD analysis project Ga0209172, IMG submission 184113) | Hot spring sediment bacterial and archeal communities from British Columbia, Canada, to study Microbial Dark Matter (Phase II) - Larsen... ...
CCTTTTCCATGTCTCACATTTTAACATTTTCTGTGTGAGTTTGGTTCGTTTGTATTGGCAGTCAAAGACTGCCGCTCCTATCCCTCCCACCCCTAAAGAGGTGGGTTTCTCGGAGAATTCTCTATGAAAATCCGGTTTATAATCATTAGCCTTCTAACAGGTGGCAACCTAGTGACATCCCCATACATGGCGGCTGAGACGCTCCCTCTACCACTAACATGGGCTACTTAACTGATTGAGGACTGCTACCTATGTTTTGGAGTGTTGACACAGCCGAGGCGATCGCCCATATTTTGGAACGACAATTCACATTTTGTTGCTTACCATTCCCCTCCATGATGTAAAGTCAAAAGCGGCATTGCTGTGGAACAGACTATGGAAATCATCCCTGCAATTGATCTACTCGATGGTCGATGCGTGCGCTTGTATCAAGGAGATTATGAACAGGCGCAAACTTTTGATGAAAATCCGGTTGCGGTGGCGCGCCAGTGGGCCGACCAGGGTGCAACGCGGTTGCATGTTGTCGATCTAGATGGGGCAAAGGCAGGGCATCCCGTCAATTTGGGAGCCATTGAGGCGATCGCCCACGCTGTCGATATCCCGATTCAAGTGGGGGGTGGGTTGCGCGATCGCGTCAATGCCGCGCGTCTCCTCAGCCTGGGGGTGCAACGCGTGATTTTGGGAACTGTAGCTGTCGAACAACCAGAACTAGTGCGTCAGCTTTGTAAAGAATTTGCCGGACAAATCATCGTTGGTATCGACGCTCGCGACGGTAAAGTAGCCACTCGTGGTTGGTTAGAAACTTCAGAGGTGATGGCCCCCGATCTCGCGAAAGAAATGGCGAAGGTGGGGGTTGCCTCAATCATCTACACCGATATTCACCGGGATGGTACGTTATCAGGGCCAAACTTAGAGGCTTTGCGTGATCTGGCTGCAAGTATCGATATTCCCGTGATTGCCTCTGGTGGGGTCAGCTCGATTACCGATTTGTTGAGCTTACTCGCTTTAGAACCCGCTGGGGTCAAGGGTGCCATTGTTGGGCGCGCCCTCTACACCGGTGACATTTCCCTTCAATCAGCTCTGCGAGCCGTTGGGCAAGGGCGTTGGCAAGACATTCCCCCAGACTTTGGCTCATCAACCATCGCTTAGCATCAAGACAAAATTACTGAATCGGCTGAGAAGCCGCACACAAAACACCTGAAACAGATATCGATCGCCTGACTAAAACGCCGACTAATGGTTTGGCACCATGCGGTGTTGGGCTAAATCGCGAATCAGGGGTAAACGGGAGTTGATGTAGTCATTCATCACACTATCTTCTTCAGGATTCAGCGATCGTCCATCTTGAAGCTGGCGGAGCAACCACTGGACTAAGCTCTTATCGTCTAAGTCAAGCAATACGTGAGCTTGGGTTGTCTCAATTAGCGACCAGAGTTGACGTAGCATCCGAGGAGTCATAAATAAACCTCATTCAATAGAACAACACAAGATAGAACAACGTAGGTTAGGGACAACTCAGTTACCAATTAAACGCAATTATGAAGTGAATTCGGTTGAGCTGTTTTCCTGTTTAACCATAACGAATTCCATCTTGACTTCCGAAGGATCACACAAGATGCAACAAGAGTTACAAAACGTTTATAAAAACGTGTCTAAAGTCCATGAAAAATTGATAACGTCTCCTTTTAACCACCGCTTAAACAGAGAAACGGTAACGATAATAACAAAATAAATCAAACATCAAATAGTTGTAATTGTAGATATTTGTTTTATCTATCAAAGTAGTTTGTTTTATTGAAAAGTCCTCTCCAAAGGCATATTGACGCTATTTATAAGTTTCTCTTGTTGCCAAAGTGATGCACAATCAGACTTAGAAATATTACAAATATGTGTCTTTAGAGCTAGCCTTTTAAGGTTTTGACATTTGAAAAAATTAAGACTTAATTATTACGTATTTGAAATTCAGAATTTCAAGCTTTGGCTTAACGAAAGATCAGCAATTCCTATGGATTAATAGATAAAAGAAATAGTAGTTAAGATTACAAAGTTGAGATGATCGGAAGCTTACAAAAAAGAAAGTATGAACTTCTGTGGAGAATCGCATCTTTCTAAAAAGAAAGAAGTCGTATCCTCTACTTTCACAAAGATCCTTTGAACAACCAAGCAAAGTCGAGACGTTACTTCTTTACCTTCGAACTTGAAGCTGATGGTCTACCACTCAAAGAAGCCAATTCACACTTTTGCAGTCGGTCTAAAGTGGTAAGTCGGTCGGCTTGGTTACTCGTACGAATGGTCTGCTCAGCCCCGATCACAAGAATTTCTTGCTCTAACCGCAAGTACAACGCCTCCTCAATTTCTGACTCAACTGCTCGGCGTACTTGTTTCACAGTCGCCCACGATCGCGCCAGATCCAGTCGCAACCGCTTGGCTAAGCGCGTTACCACCTGCGATCGCTCTGGGCTTGCCGTCTTTAGCACCGCTTGGATTGGCTGACGCAAAATTTTCTCACGTTGCTGCGATGAAACTTGTTGCTGCAACCAACTTTCAGAAGTTGAAATCGGTACGTCAATTGTTTCGCTATCGATTTTGGCAAAGGCGTGGGCTTCGGCATAACTCACCTGCCCATCCTGGTTGTAGTCGGGCCGAGTAATTGGCTCACCTGTGCGTTTCCGCCCACTTAACCCTGAAAAAAAGCTAGAACTATAATCCACATAATCGGCCTCGTCTACCTCTGGGGTACAACCCACTGACGGGCGCGTTTTGATCGTCGCAAAGAAACCACAGCGGTTGTGAGAAGCCACTGCATTACGCGGATTACCACCCCGATAAATTAGATTGGCAAACCCACCTGAGTAACATTGCGCCATCACTGTCACAACGGGCGTTTGGGTCGGCAACTGGTCTAACAAAGCCGTGTAACGCCGGACTGTGAATTCTTGATCGCCCCACAGCGCAAAGAAATTATTCTCATAGTTTTCTTCATAGTGGTAGCCATGCCCCGTGAAGTAAAAAAAGCTTGGCTGGGTCGTTTTTTTAGCTCCCTGTTGGCGTAACCACGTTTCCACGTTACGCAGGGTTGCCGCCCCCTTCAAATTGGGAATTTGAGGCACCTTATAGCGATTTGTGCCGCGTGCATCCACATAGCGAACCGTTGCTCGACCATCGTTACCATTTGCAAAAAAGATCGTCGCGATCGCCGGATTAAACCCAAGCACCTTCAACGTCCGCTGAAAGAACAAAACATTTTTCTCTAGCGAGATCTCATTCATTTCACGTCTGCCGCCCCCCGCAACGACTAAAAAATTTGGCGTTGCTTTCTGGCAAGTTGGGGCGATCTCGTCAGGTAAACGAGTCGGAGTCGGCACCGATTTTTGCACCCCCTTAGATGTTGCGGTAAAAGCTTGACACGCCGCTGTGAGTAGGGCGATCGCGCCCACTAGCCCAAGGTGCATTCGTCTCATCGGTGATCCTCAAAGCTCCTTCTATGCTACAAACGCCGCACAGCTTCTGCCAAGCCAACACAAATGCAAACCATAAAGTCAAAATCGAGGGTTTCTACGCGATCGTTCGGCTGATGGTAGTGCGGATTGCGCAGGTAAGATGTATCCGTCACCATCATGGCGCGATAGCCCAAATCCCAAAAAACAGCATGGTCACTGCGTCGAGTCTCGGGTAAAACAGTGCCCCGCATTGGAATTGGTAGCCCTGCGCATGGCACCCCCGCCCACCGAAACCAACGCCGAAAATGCCACATATCCCCTACTGTTGGTAGATTGCCCACCAGGGCAACAAAATTACCCCGACTGGGATAAATCGCTTTCATTGCAGCCAGAGGATACTTCTGAGAATTGGGTGACTGGGTACAATACCCCAGCATTTCCAACGACAGCATCAACCGTAACGGTTCACCCTGCAGCTGCCGCCCATACAGGGTACTGCCCGCATGGTCATAATCCGTCTCTTCAAAGTCGAAGGCAATCAAGCGCACTGGATGACGCGGCGGTTGGTCATGCAGCGATCGCGCCAACTCAATCAGGACAGCCACACCGGAAGCATTATCATCGGCACCAGGAGAGTTTGGCACTGCATCATAGTGGGCACCAATCACAATTGGAGGTAACGACCGCTGCCCAGGTAAGTTGAGCAGCAAATGTTGATGGGTTTGCCCCAAACTGGTGAAATCGTAAGCCTCGACCTGCCCCCACTCCATCAACTGCTGGCGCACATACTGCCGCACATAAAAGCGCCCTTCGGTTGCAAAGTAAGGGTCGCGATCGCGGGCAATTTCGGCAACATGCGACTGTAGCCGCTCTTTTAGAGAAATAGACAAGCAGACTTCCTTCACCTGTTCGCGATCAGGGTAGCACGTTAACTGAGCAGTGAATCAGCCAATATCTCTCTATGCATAGCAGGCTCAAATCAAATGGAAGAGAGTTATGAAAGTCTCTTCCTGCGGAACATTTGGCACAATTCAAATAGGATTGCTACGCCCGCCAGTCGTTATAATTAAGGCCAGAGCCTTTGCTGGCTATCCTTTGGAGTAGGCTGTGATGCTATTTCATGGGTCTTCTAGCCGTTCAATCCCTCAAAAGAATTAACTCTCGACCGTTTTTTAGGTATGAATCAGTCCTGCCCGGATCTTGCAGAGTCAAAACCTATTCCCGATTACCCGGTGCGTTTAGGAGAAGTGATTCTTATTGTGCTAGGGGCGATCGCTCTGGTAGGAGCGGGCTGTGTCGGGCTTTATTTGCGAGTCATTAACTACGCTTACAACCCCGGTCGGGCTGAAGCGGTCGCCAAAGCGATCGTTGACTACAATATCCCCGGAGGGGCTGAAGGCATCTTTGGCATTAATATCGGCAGCGCTAAGCTGGCTCTCGTTCGCAGTCTTGGCAGCCCACCCAATGTCATCCTATTTGTTGCCAAAAACCCCATCACGCGTGATACCGAAGGGGTACCTGGCAACCTTTTCACATCCGACGATATGGATCAGCAATTTACAGTGCAAAGCCGTCGGACTGAGACCAAAACCTTTTGTGGAGCCACAATACCTATTACCGTTGAGGAAGGTGAGCAAACCTTTCCAAATCTCGACCTACGCCGCCCTGCGGTTCGTTATACCGCTAGCCTGATTGAAGAAGATGTCGAGCGAACAACGGTTATTGTGGCAAATGGCGATCGCCGTTATGAGCTGATTGAATCCAGTTTCTCATCCCTTCGTTGCCGCTAATTAGATTCTGCTTGGACTCTATTGCCTCCATTTCTTGCTCTTTCGATATATTGACGCTGGTCACGAATTTATTCATTGTTATTAATTGAAAGAAAATCTTTCGATTAATTGATTTTCTCCCTAGCTAGGGAATACTTTAAAGCGTTCACTCTTTGTGACGCCCCTAGAGTTTTGAGTTTATCGTTTTGAACTCAGATCCTATGGTTTGAATTTAAGGTTTGGCTTTTCCCTGTTCTGCCTTTCCCCAAAATTCCCTGCAAGGGAGGCTAGACTGCTGGCTGGTCGTTGATTTTAGAACCGTTTCATCAGCTCAGGTAATGCTGCTTGCTGGTGAGTTTATTTTTTGATTCGGTGCCTCTGCCACATATTGACTGGCTTCTGCTCTTTGAGCAGGCGGCACAACAATTTAGCACCAAGCTTAAGGAGAAACACGATGTTTAAGTATTTTGCTACCGCCGCTTTAGTAACTTTGGCGATCGCGCCGATGACGATCGCACAAACCACCCCAACTGAAACTGAGACTCCAACAACCGTGCAGACGGAAGCTCAGACTACGGCTCCGATGGAAGTTGTCGGGCAAATCGAGTCGATTGACCCTCAAACGGAAACGATGGTGGTGAAGACCAGTGATGGCGCGACTCGTACGGTTCGCTATCTACCTGGCTCAGTCGATGCCAGTAAGCTACAGCCTGGTGACACTGTTGTTTTAGGTTACAAAAAAGCCGTTCCCGGCACCGTTGTTAACAAAGTGAGAAACTTCGTCTACGTCCGCCCTGACTACAGTTCTGACGCTCCCGATCGGATTGTTGTCATACCTCAACCTGTGAACGAATTTCGAGTGGGCGATCGCGTGGTGCTTCTATCAAAAGACCGTCTAGAGCGGATCTCTGATGACACCATGTATCTCTCTAACGGGGATGTTATAGAGTACGTGCGTTATGAAATACCCACCGTTGCCGCAGCCGAGAGAAGCACCGTCACGATCGAATCGCTGCCCCGTCGTCAATCAGAAACCGTGGAGCAGCCAGCTGTGGTTGAGCAACCCGTTGTTGAAGAAACAGCCCCGGTTGAAAGAAACGTTTCGCAACCTGTTCGAGCTTTGTGGTAAGACCCGTTTGAATCCTGATTTTTGTACGGGTAGATCTAGCCAACAAAATCCAGTCAAAACCAAGACGTAGGGGCAAAACCTAACCCTACATCCTGCAGGAATGATTGATTAACTGGATTTTAAGTCTCGTCTGAGATAGCTCCAAATGACATTAGAGGGGTGCGTCACTGCACCCTTTTTTAATACCTACTCAAAGCAAGCGTCAGACAATCACCTTTTCGGTTTGACGAGCTTGCACTTCTAGATAAATCAGCAGTGCATTGATATCGGCTGGATTCACGCCCCCAATGCGGGTTGCCTGCCCCACGGTTAAAGGTCGCACCTTAGCCAGCTTTTCGCGGGCCTCTTTTGAAAGCGTTGCGATCGCGTGGTAATCCAGCTCAGCCGGGAGTTTACGCTGTGCCTGACGAGCGATCGCGTCAATCTGGTTTTGTTGCCGTTGAATATAGCCAGCGTACTTAATGTCAATCTCAGCCCCTTCTTTCTCGGCTTGCGTTAAGCCAGGTTGATCTAAGCCAAACGTCTCTAAATCGGCGTAGTGAAAGCCAGGTTTACGCAACAAATCAGCCAGGGTGATTGAGCCTTTAATCGGCTGCTGTGTGTGAGCAGCGATCGCTTTGCCCAGCGCATCTTGCTCTTTGACACGCGTTTCGTGGAGCCGCTCTTTTTCAGCGGCGATGTTTGCCTGCTTTTGCTGAAAGAGTTGCCAACGGCGATCGCAGACTAAGCCGATCTCGCGTCCAAGCGGTGTCAGGCGTTGATCGGCATTGTCAGACCGCAGGATCAGGCGATATTCAGAACGAGACGTTAGCACCCGATAGGGTTCGCGCAACTCCTTTGTGCAGAGGTCATCGATCAGAGTGCCGATGTAGCTCTCCTCGCGGGGAAACGTCACCATTTCTTTGCCTGCCACCAATCGGGCGGCGTTGATACCTGCCACAAGCCCCTGCGCTGCCGCTTCTTCATAACCCGTTGTGCCGTTAATTTGTCCGGCGCAAAACAAGCCCTCAACCGTTTTCGTCATCAAAGTAGGGTAGCACTGCGTCGCAGGCAAATAGTCGTACTCCACGGCATAGGCAGGCCGCAACATGGCGCACTTCTCTAAACCGGGGAGCGATCGCAACATTTGCAGCTGAATTGCTTCCGGCAACCCGGTCGAAAAGCCCTGCACATAAATTTCGGGAATGTCGCGTCCTTCTGGTTCCAGAAAGATCTGGTGGCTTTCTTTGTCCGCAAACCGAACAATCTTGTCCTCAATGCTGGGGCAATAGCGTGGCCCTTTCGCATCAACCCAGCCCCCATAAACGGGAGACATATGCAAGTTTTCGCGAATGATGCGGTGCGTTTCAGCCGTTGTGCGGGTGAGGTAGCAGTTCATCGGTTCACGCTCGACCCACGCTTCGGGGTCAAAGCTAAACCAGCGCACCTCTGGATCGCTAGGTTGCGGCTCTAAAATGCTGAAGTCAATCGAGCGGCGATCGACTCTGGCAGGCGTCCCAGTTTTGAGGCGATCGGTCTCAAACCCTAAGCGATTCAACGTTTCAGTTAAGCCGATCGCGGCAAACTCGCCCGCTCGACCCGCAGGCATTGACTTGTCGCCAACCCAAATGCGGCCTCCCAAAAAGGTGCCCGTTGTCAAAATCACAGCTTTGCAGCGGAACGCCACACCAAAATAGGTTTGCACCCCAACTACGTTGTCATTTGGCCCCAAGATCAGGTCGGTCGCCATCCCCTCACGGACGACCAGATTTTCTTGATTTTCAACGATGCGTTTCATCACGGCGGCGTACTCACGCTTGTCAGTCTGCGCTCGTAAAGCCCACACCGCAGGCCCCCGCGACGAGTTTAGGATACGCTTTTGCAGATAGGTGAGATCGGCCATTTTGCCAATTTCGCCACCCAGAGCATCCACCTCATGCACCAATTGCGATTTAGCAGGCCCACCCACAGCCGGATTACACGGCTGCCACGCAATTTTGTCGAGGTTGAGCGTCAATAGCAAGGTGCGACACCCCAGCCGAGCCGTTGCCAATGCCGCTTCACAGCCTGCGTGACCCGCGCCAACAACAACAACATCAAACTCATCTAAAAAATCAATCGGTGCAGTCATGGTAAGGCTGGAACGGTAGAAACGGCGAAACGAGAAAATTAACCCCGCAGGGCAAAAACGAATGCTTATCCATTCTACAGAAGGCAGCCAGCTTCAACCAATTACCATAGGGCAAAGCAAGATTGATGATGAAGTGAAAGGGTTAAACCATGTTGCAATCGCCACACTAAATGCATCATTCCTTCATCGATCGCCCACTCCATCTTAAGAATGACGATGAGGTGGCTATATCTCCCTAAGCTATGTGATATTACATGGGTAGGATTCTACTCGATTAGGAACCGTTTTAGGGTAAAGCAATTATCAGGGTTCAAGCTTGTTATTCATCTAGCTGCCTCATTGCTTAAGCTATGTCAAACGCGAATCACACTTTTTCTTCTGTTTACGGCCCTGTTAATTCGTGGCGATTTGGTCGATCGCTCGGCATTGACCCCATCGGCCCGGTTTCGACCTGTTCGTTTAACTGCGTTTATTGCCAACTAGGGGAGATTCAGCGCCAAAGTAGCGATCGCGAATTATTTATCTCCACCGAGCAAATACAACGAGACTTGGCAAACTTTATCCTTTGGGATATTGATGTTGTAACGGTGAGTGGCAGTGGTGAGCCAACCCTGGCTTTGAATCTAGGTGAAATCTTGGCCTTGGCTAAAACCTTCACCCAAAAACCAACAGCCGTTTTAACGAATGGTAGCTTGCTAACTAATGCTCAAGTGCGAGCTGATTTAGCGGTGGCTGACCACGTTTCAGTTAAGATTGACGCTATTTCACCGAATCGGTTCCAACGCATCAATCGGCCCATGGCAGGGGTAGAGCCGTGGGAAATCTGGACGGGTTTGCAAGATCTACGACAAGAATACCGGGGCGTTTTAGCCATTCAAACCATGCTGCTTTCAGCCTGGAATGAACAAGAACAAGCTGATTACATCGCGCTTTTACAAGAATTAATGCCCGATGAGGTACAACTCAACACTCCAACCCGACCTAAACCCCTCGCTCCAACAATGGATGCACGTGGCAACCATACCCCAACTGAGCGGCCTTACCCGGTGCAATCGTTAAAGCCAGTTGCTCAAGAAGTGTTGCAAGCTTTTGGCGATCGGATTCGGGCAGTGACAGGCATTGCAGTTCGTTATCCCCACGTACCACTTATGTCTCAGCAACCGATGGTCGTGCATCGTCGAGTTGAAGTAGAAGTGTAACTGCTTTCTGCTGTTCGCCCTATTTTTTTCTAGGACGGCAAAGCTAACTGGTGAGCCTTCTGCTCCAGGTCAGCTAAATAAGCTGCCGGGGAACGACGAAATAGGCGTTGTCGATTGCGCTTGTGTTGGTAACCCTTGAGTTCAGTCCGAAGGGATTGCCACTCTGTCGTGGAAACCGTTGCCAGATCGGCTGCGCTGAAGGAACGGGTTTGAGTGGCAAGAGCGGCCACAATCTGAACCGAACCTCGCACCACCACCGACGCTGGGGCCACTTTGCGTCCGGTGCAACGACGCTGGTGATGTCGCCAGCGACCAAACAGTTGCTCCAAGTCGTTATTGGTTCTGGGCAATGCTTCGATGTCATAGCAATGAAACAACCCCGGGGCATAACTGCGGGTGACTTTTAGGAAGTGTTCTACGCCAGAGGCTAAACTGGCGGCCTGCTGTTTGCAGTTCTCCATCGTTTGCAGTAATTGCTCAAACTGCTGACGCACCTGTCGTCCATCCACCTTCAAGTCATTGTCCAGAATCGTGGCGGCTTGATGCACCCAATCGAAGACCGTGGCAACGGGTTCAAACAAGGGTGCGGTTTGCTCCAACGCTTTCGAGAGCGTCTGTTTTAGCTGGTTCAACGGCTTGGCTAACCCCCTTTTTTATCCACTCGTTCTAAACTGTGGTCAATCGCACTGAGTCGTTGGTGTAAGGTTAACCCTGCTGCATCCAACGGTGGATAGCCATCATCGGTGAGAGCAGCACGGACGGCTTGGCAGTAACCTTCCAGCACCTCCTTGCAGGCATCATCCGCTTCCTTGCAGGTCTCTCGTTCCAGTTTCCGTACCCCCCGCACCCGTTTTTTCAGTTCTTTTTTCGCATGACGGTCGGCCTCATAAATCGGTTTGGCGGCTTCCCGTAAATAGTGAAAATGACACAACCCATGAGCGGTTTCAGGCAGAGCTGTGTCTACGGCTTTACGAATCGACACTTGTCCATCACTGACCACACCCGCAATCGGCACGTCCAACTTTTGTCTCACCTCCACCAACAGGGGAACTAGATCTGCACTACTAGAGGATAACAAGGGCCTTGCCAGCAAAATTTCACCACTGATGACCTCTCGAATCACCCATAACACTTCATGTCCAACTTGCGGTTGTAACCCGTCAATCGCTAAAATCACCTGCGATTGTTGCGCGATAATGTTCCCGATTCGCTCGATGTTACCCATCTCGAGCGAGACCAATTCGTCGTAACGAGCTAGCAGATTACTCACCGTGCGTTCACTCACACTCACACCTCGAGCCTGTAGAACCTGATGGATTTGGGCCACACTCCGATGCTCTTGGTAGCGCAAACCTCCGACTAAAGCAATTACATCCAAGCCAAACTCATGCTGCGGTAAGGCCCACTTCCCTTCGGCTTCTGGTCGATACGGTTGGCCGTACCGCTCACATTCGGGCGTCGCACACCGTCTCACTTTCAGTCGCAACTGCACCACCCCTTCCAGTGTGCGCACCCGACGAACGTTGTCATATTTATTCCACATCCATCCTCCACACCAAGGGCACCTTTGCTGGATGCATTCCAAGACTTCCTCCCGGGTAACTTCTGGTTGCGGAGTGCGTCTGACCATCTTGTTTACCTCACCCTGCTCTAATTCATGGCTCTGAGCCTAGCCTATCGAATTTCTCCCTCCTTCTCCAGCTAGCTTTGCCGCCCTAGTTTTTTTCAATTTTGACAGTCACAGCTCAACGACAGCGGCTTAATCACGCCCTTGTGCATAACAAACCTGACACAGCGATCGCTTGCATCCACCTGCGCTTGATGCGCGTAATTATTTAATTCTCGTTCAAGTGGTCTGTCAAGCCAACTTTGCCAGGTAGAGAAAACGAATGACCAATAACGAATGGCTCAGTCACTACTGACCCTGTAAAGTTCGTTTGGTGAACTACTAGAAAGGAGAGTTGAACCGAAAACGTCAGCAGATGAAAGTGGGAATGGCGTCTCTACCTATAGTTGCATTACTACTTCCTCAATTCTTCATCCTTAAGTAAAGACCTTATATCCCTAAAGAAAATTTCCGGGCTTGCTTTATCTAACTTTGGATAGGTCAGAAGTTGCAAATTCTGTATTAACCTCCAGGAAAGGAGTTGGTCGTGTATCTGGTCACTTGAGCAAATAATTTGAGCAACCAGAAAACCTGTGAAACCTAGAACCGATTTTTGCGTCTAGTCAGATATACAGAGATTCAAACAATACCTGTTTAGAATTTCAGCAATCCTTACCAGGGTAAAAGAATCAGAGTTTGCGATTTTGGGAATGGAGACCCACCCAGGTGTATTCAAACCTGAGAGTGTCGCCCCCACTTGCTTCCCACCTGAGATGTCATTATGCTTGGAAAAATCAAAACCCAATTCCCTGTTTGGCTCTATCTGAATCAGCCCCTGTTTCAACCCCACTCCAACACAATCCTCAACCCCCGTCGTTTTTGGTATCGCTATCGGGTCAGCCTTCTAGAGCGTTGTCTGTCTAAAGCATGTCCTTCTAAAGACTATCGTTAGATATTACTGATGTGGGCACAAGAGTTTAATTAAACTCTTGTATTGATAAATAGGTTGCTTTGTGCGATCGCTTCCATAGACTAAGAAGCAAGTGCAACTGAGCATCCGCCATATAGATTCAGAGTAGAGCTGGTAGATTTATCTTCTGCCAGCTCTATTATCATTTGAAGACAATTTGATCTTATGTAAATAAGTTAATAATTTTGGTTAAGAAGAAAAACTAATTTTTATCAAAGTCTTGCTTAGAGATAATTCTCCACATCGTCATTTTCTTCAAAAAACATGGCAAAAAGCCTACTTGTTTTGAATATTTAGTTGATTTAAATACAAATAAGCAGCAAGAAAAGTGATCATTTGGCTATCTGTTGCTGAAAATTTATCAGTCAGATTAACAACCTCACAAAAATGTCAGATTGATCAAAAAGAGTAGCTCCCAAAGATTTTGCAGACAGATTTTTAAGCGAAGTAGACAGTTTAAATCGCAGGCTACCAAAAGTTCCAGAAAAGTATTCTAACGAATGTTTCCTGGTAAGCAACGGATGATTCTAAGCGATTACTTGGCAGCCTTGCCACAATAGACGAAACCTCCCTCGTCTAAACGAGAGAGGCAACAAGCTAGAGGAGCTTCACAAGTTGAATTAGCTGAGCGACTCCAGATAGTCACGAATACGATTACGACGCTTGGGCTGACGGAGCTTTTGCAACGCTTTCGCTTCGATCTGCCGCACCCGCTCACGCGAGAGATCAAGAGCGCGTCCAATTTCTGCTAGCGAATAGGGGTGCCCATCAGAACCCAGACCAAACCGCATTTGAATTACATCTCGCTCGCGGCTGGTAAGGTCAGCCAGCAGTTGCAGCAAGTCACGTCGGAGTGCTTCCCGCATCAACGTATCTTCAGGGGATACATCATCAGTCTCCAGCAGATCGCCCAACTCGGTATCCTTCTCTTTCCCAACTTTGGTTTCGAGAGAGACTGATCGCGGCACCCGCAACAGGACTTCGCGCACTTGGGGAGCGGTCATTTCCAGCTCTCTTGCAATATCTTCAATCGAGGCCGTACGCCCCTTTTCTTGAGAGATCTTGCGTTGAGCTTTTTTAATCTTGTTGAGCTTTTCGGTGATGTGAACTGGAAGCCGAATCGTGCGGCTCTGAGTGGCGATCGCGCGGGTAATGCCCTGGCGAATCCACCAGTAGGCGTAGGTGCTGAAGCGATAGCCCTTCGTGGGGTCAAACTTCTCGACCGCACGCTCCAAGCCCAGTGTACCTTCTTGAATCAGGTCGAGCAGTTCTAAACCACGGTTTTGATACTTTTTCGCCACCGACACAACCAGACGCAGGTTCGCCTTAATCATGTGTTCCTTTGCCCGAATCCCTTCATTTTGAAGGTTTTCTAGCTTTTCGACTGCTAAACCTGCCAACTCGGCCCAGCGGCGTTTACCTTCAGCTAATTTTGGCTTGAGATCAGCGATTTCAACACCCGCATCATTTGCCCAACGTTGTAAAGAAGGACGGTGTCCCAAGTGAGAGGTAAGGCGATCGTGAACTTCGATCAAGTGAACATAATCACGCAGAATACCGCCTTCGGCTTCGGCCGCCTCACTTCTGAGTTGCAGCAAGCTCATGTAACGTTGAACACATTGGGCTTCTGCAACTTCTTCGTCACGCCCCAAAAGACGGACGCGACCAATTTCTTGTAAGTAGAGACGAACCAAGTCAGTTGTACGGCGATTTGAACTTTGGGGCTGACCTATTTCATCCGATAAGTCGAGGTCAAGACTGATCAAATCACTAACATCTGGCTCGTCGCCATTCATGTCAGGCTGTACGTTTTCGGCGTACAGGGACTGATCAAATTCTACTTCTGCGAAAAATGATTGTGCAGGCATAGGGCATCTGTAGTTGCGTGAGTAAGCTTCTGTAGCTGCTTGCTTGTAGTGTGCCCAGAACGGGCACCAAAAAGAACAAGACTTAAATTTTGTCGTTGCTAATTGCTTTTAAGGCTTTCTAGGTTTCTCAAGCGTTATCAGGACAACATCCCGATCCGGTCATCAAGGATGTGAGCAAGCGTCTTAATTTTTCAGCCGAATCAAGGGAAATAATCAAACGGGAAACACGTAGCGCAATGTTTTTAGCTGCCGTCAGTATAAAAACAAGTCTTATTACTTGTTGTGACTCGTATCATTACGCTGAGTTAATCTACATCACTAATAGTCTGTTTTCCTGATAAGTAGAGAAGTATCTCCCGAACTTCACTGAGTCTTCGCAAATTCTTCTTAAGAATTTTGATGAACCCTACCGGAATTTGGGAATGAATGAATAGACAATCAAATAGATATCAGGGTTTGCTGGATGTTTTCTTACGTGATTTTGCTTTAAAGCACGCTTTCGCAAAAATTTTGGAAAAAGGGTTATGAAGTTAAGCCATATTGTTGGTTTGGTTGTTAGTTCTGTTCTCATTGGTATCAATCCAACGATCGCCCAAGATTTTCGCGACTTGCAAGCGCAGGGGCGAGCAGCGATGACACAACAACAGTACGCTGAGGCTGAAACCATCTGGCGTAAAGTGATTGAACTGGCTCCTCAAAATGCTGATGCGCAAATAAGTCTGTGCGAAAGCCTCTGGCGACAAATCAAAACAGATGAAGCGATCGCCACCTGTCAACAAGCGATCGCGATTGATCCTCAATCTGCAGATGCCTACACCAACTTAGGCGTTGCTTTTCGGCAGAAGGGTCAACCCGAAACAGCAACCGAAGCCTTTCACAAAGCGATCGAGCTAGACGACAAAGCGGTGCGGGCCTACAACGGTTTAGGCACAGTACTCAACGACCAGGGCAGGCTAGAAGAAGCGATTTTGGTTTACCGCAAAGCGGTGGAAATTGATCCAAATTTTTCGCTGGGCTACAACAATTTAGGCAACGCTCTGCGCCAACTCAATCGGTTAGAAGATGCGATTTTGGCTTATAAACGTTGCCTCAAGCTACCTGACCAGCCTGCAACGCCTGCGAGTAGTCACGCTTTAGCTTATACGGGGATGGGCATGGCACTACAAACCCAAGGTAAGCTCAAAGAGGCGATCGCCCAATACAAAGCGGCATTAGCCATCAGCCCCAACTATAGCGTTGCTCAAGCTCGCCTCAAACAAGCCGAAGAAGCATTGGCAGAAGACCAGGCATCACCTCGCTCCTAGGTGGTCGAGCGCGACTCACATTCGTCATTTCTCGCGGCAAAAGGAACGGCTTTCAAACAAAATCCTTCTAAGTGGCTCAAAAGTCTGTAGTAGAAGGGGTTGAGCCACTTAACGAAACGAATCGACCCGACTTTAGCACGACAAAAGCGTCAAGCGGTTACAGAAAGCACCTAGAATGCTATCTCGGAGAAGAAAGATAGCGAGAAAGCAGAATGAACTGAAGTTAGACAAGCGCGATCGCGGGGTGTAGCCAAAATCTTTAGGTGCGCTTCACACATTTGCGCTGATTGATCCCAATCGGCTGCTTGCAAATTGCCATTCTCCTTTGCGATTAGCAGAGAGAAGCAATCCTAGCACCTGCCTAACACAGAGGGCCGCAGGCCAATGGAGGCGAGTTGTCAACCGCGATCAGTCAGGTACGTGGCATCTAAGTTAAAGGTTTCGCACTTTTTACCTGGTAAATGCGCTGTGTCAAGCTGCGTCGTCAAACTGCTTGCGCCCTTTCCTTTCCGTGATGTTCTAAAGGAGAAATGTTGTGGACTTAACCCGAATTCCGGCTCAACCCAAACCAGGTTTGCTAAACGTCCTGATCGAAATCCCTGGTGGTAGTAAAAATAAGTATGAGTTCGATAAGGACATCAACGCTTTTGCGCTGGATCGTGTGCTTTACGCCTCAGTCCAATACCCTTTTGACTACGGCTTCGTACCCAACACCCTGGCAGATGACGGTGACCCGCTCGATGGCATGGTGATTATGGATCAGCCGACCTTTCCTGGATGCGTGATTACAGCTCGCCCAATCGGCATGCTAGAAATGATCGACGGGGGCGATCGCGATGAAAAAATCCTTTGTGTTCCTGACAAAGACCCACGTTATGCTCAAGTTAAGTCCCTTGCAGACATTGCTCCGCACCGCCTAGACGAAGTTGCCGAGTTTTTTAGAACTTACAAAAATTTAGAGAAGAAAGTGACCGAAATTTTAGGCTGGAAAGATGTTGATCATGTTATGCCGCTCGTTGAGCAATGCATCAAAGCTGGCAGTGCCAAGTGATCGATAGCGTAAGTTATCAGCGAGGCTCGGAAATTTTCTGAGCCTCATTTGTAATTAAAAGCGTTACATTATCTTTCAGTAGGACCCCCTTTTAGGGAAATATATTGACAAAGCGTGTTATTTAGCACAGAGTCAGGAATCATCATCTTGGTGCAATCGAGAATGGGTGAAATCTACTGAACTGCTGCTCATTGAGGGAAATTGCTTGACATATGCAGCGCACACTGCTTTCCGCTAAGATCCATAACTGTACCTTAACAGCTGCAAACCTTGACTATGTTGGCAGCATCGGCATTGATGCTACTTTGTTGCGTGCGGCGGGCATTCTACCTTATGAGCAGGTGCAAGTGGTCAACGTCTCTAATGGAGAGCGGCTCATCACCTACGCAATTTCTTCGCCAGCCAACTCTGGCGTAGTTGAGTTAAATGGGGCCGCCGCTCGCTTAGGAATGAAGGGCGATCGCGTCATCATCATGACCTATGCCCAACTTACTCCAGAGGAGCTAGAAAATTATTCACCAACCGTCGTGTTTGTTGATGAGCAAAACCGCTTGACTGAAGTTCGACAGTACACCGATTACCTAGAAGATGCACATCTGATTCGCAATGGCAAACCTTGACCCAATTCCATCTAATCCACCTGTCGTAACTGGGATAGACGAGCATGTTTCCCCAGACTTTGTTGTGCAATTTTGGGGTGTGCGAGGCAGCATTCCAGCACCAGGTGCTGAAACGGTTCGGTATGGTGGCAACACCTCTTGCGTAGAGATGCGCGTTGGCGGTAAACGCTTGATCTTTGATGGCGGCACGGGGTTACGCGTTTTGGGTAAAGCTTTACTCAAACACATGCCCGTCGAAGCCTACATGTTTTTTACCCATTCCCACTGGGATCATATTCAAGGCTTCCCGTTTTTTGTGCCCGCTTTTGTCAAAGGTAACTGCTTCCACATCTATGGGGCGATCGCACCAAATGGTGCCACGATGAAACAACGTCTGCACGACCAAATGTTGCATCCCAACTTTCCGGTACCGATGCAAGTGATGCAGAGCGATCTTAAGTTTCACGACCTGCTGCCGGGTGAAGTCATGGATCTCGACGGCATCACGATTGAAACGGGTCCCTTAAATCATCCCAACACCGCGATGGGTTACCGCATTACCTGGCAGGGGCGCACCGCTGTGTATGCGACCGATACGGAGCATTTTCCAGATCGGTTGGATGAGAATCTGCTCTATCTTGCCCGTGATGCCGACGTGTTGATTTACGACGCCTGTTACACGGACGAAGAGTATCACGATCCAAAATCGCCCAAGATTGGCTGGGGGCACTCGACCTGGCAAGAAGCCGTGAAAATTGCCAAAGCTGCAAACGTCAAGAAAGCGGTGATTTTTCACCACGACCCCAACCACTCGGACGACTTTTTAGATGACGTTGAGGCGCAGGTTCAATCGGTCTTCCCGAACAGCATTTTGGCGCGTGAAGGAATGATTTTGCCTGTGGTCTAAGGGGCGGTCTACTGCTTTTGGATTGGCAGGGATGGGGAAGGCGCACAAAACTCAAGCGATGGGATACCCGGCGGAATAGGGTAGAAAGCAACCGAGCCGGGATACTGACGTTTGTAGTCTTGTAAAGCACGCTGATACTGGCGTTGCTCAATTTTGGCTGCTATTTGACGATCTGATTGAGCGGCGGCACAATTTCCAGCTTGATTTTGCAGGCGGCCCCGATTGCGGTAGGCAACCAGATTCTCAGGATCGCGCTCAATTACCTGCGTATAATCCGCGATCGCCAACTCAGGGAGAGCTAGCACCTCAAAAACTTCAGCCCGATTCAAATATGCCTCAGCCGGAGTGACTTTCAGTTTCCAGATCAAATCATCAATCCTCTGCTGAGCGGCTTTTGTATCTTTTCGCAGGTGCAAGTAAGCAGCACTCTGCAAAACATACGCTTCTTTAGCCTCTGGCTGCTGGGCAATCAACCGATTCAAATCCTCAAAGGCAAGCGCCGCCGTTGGGTCGGTTTGCAAACGCAGATAAGCAATGGCGCGGCTGTAATAAGTTGCTGTAAAAGAGGGGTCTAGCTCCAAAGTTTTTGTAAACGATGCGATCGCCCCTTGCGCATCCCCCAAGCGCAACTGAGCCAACCCTTTGTAGTACTCAGCGATCGCCATCTCAGGTTCGCGTTGGCTGACCTGGGCAAAATCAGAGAGTGCCCCAGTCCAGTTTTCGCTAAAGACACTGGCTAAACGACTCAAACCCCGCGCAAAGTAACCACGCGTTGTTGTGGGTTCGGGTTCATTAGATGTGGGATATGGTTGAGCAACCGAGCTTGTGGCTTGAGGTGGCAAAAACTGGGAATTCCGTCGGCGTGGGGTGAGCTGAATCGGCGGCGGGAGAGGAAGGCGCAAGTCGTTGCGATTCGGTTGAGCTAGAGGCACGCGCTGACGATACTCACGGTAATCCGCGATCGCCCCTTGCGTATCACCCATCGCTTTGCGAACGGTGCAGCGATCGCGATAGAAAAAACTGGGAACCGATTTACCACTGCGGTTAATCAAAAAAGTGAAATCTTCGTTTGCACCCTGCCAATCTTGCAGTTGCATCTTTAACTTTGCCCGCTTTTCTCGCGCAAACGTACCGCTTTCGGGCGCATATTCCACCGCTTTGTTGTAGTCGGCTAAGGCGGCTTGGCGATCGCCCATTTGAACGAAAGCTTCAGCCCGGTTTTCGTAGAGAGAATTGTCATAGGGATTCAACCGCAAGGCTTGAGTGTAAGCCCCGATCGCCCCAGCATAATCTTGTTTTTGAGTACGCTCTTGTGCCTGATTCAAATAATCGCTGACCGAGAACAGCATCAGTCGCCCAAGAGTACCCGATGGTAGCGTGGTTGGAAACAAAGGTGGAAACAAAGGCGGAAAGCGCTGGGACAAATTGGGGACACGTGGCACCAAAGTTGTTGGCTGACCACTTGAGAGTTGACAGACCGTGTTGAAATCTGCCTGAGAAATTGAGCTGGTCGGTGGCTTGCTCGTTTGCGCGATCGCAGGAGCCCCCCCCAACCCACCTTGTAACAAACCTACGAATACAATCAATCTCAAGGTTTTGCATGCCATACCCAACCAACACCACAAACTTTTGAACAGCCGCCTATTAGTTTAGAAGCAAGCAAGCTATCCAAATTTGTACTTTTCGGCAAAGTTATTGGCTCAAGGGGTAGCGATTCTATCTGGGTTGTGAGAAACATTTCCTTTAAGGAAAGAAAGCTACGCCAAAGAACCACCACAAGAGCTACCAGACCCCGCTGTACAGCCAAAACAATGGCGTCGCGTCACTATTTGCCGTTGCAACCATTGCTGCCGATCAAAATCGCGAATGTGAGGCTGCTGCCCGTTTGGCTGTTGCACCTCTAAATCAAGCATTTGGTTAAAGTCGCAATCAAATAAGCGTCCATCCCACGAGACAGAAATCGTGTTGCGGCACATTAGCCCTGCGACCGTTGCCGGGTTAAACGCATTCACCAACCGCTCCATATACGCTTGCAAATTGCCCGATGCTTCGAGCCATTCCAGATAGCGGGAAATCGGCATGTTGTTGAGCGTGATCAGGCGATCGAAGGTGACGCCGTGATTTTGCAGCAAACCATTCTTCCATTCCTGCTCTAGTTTGCTCTGACTGGTTGCCAAAAACGCCCCCACCGGATTGCTCATCAACGTCAAGACGCGCTCAGGGTCGGCCTGACCATATCCTACTTGATTGAGGCGCTTAAGAGCTGCGATCGACTGCTCATAGGTACCTGCACCTCGTTGTGCGTCAGTGTTGCGTTGACGGTAGTGGGGCAGCGAACAAACCACTTCAACCCCCCGTTCAGCCAACCACTCTGGTAAATCAGACAGCGTTGGCAGCAATAAAACCGTGAGGTTGCAGCGATCGATCACATGCTTACCGCGTGCGACACACTGATCCACCAAGTAACGAAAGTGGGGATTGAGTTCGGGTGCCCCGCCAGTAATATCGACGGTGTGGGCTTCGGTTTGGTCTAACGCCTGCAAACAGGCATCAATAGTTTCCCGATCCATAATTTCTTTGCGATCGGGGCCAGCATCAACGTGACAATGACGACAGGCCATATTGCAAAGCTTGCCCACATTGATTTGAAAGATTTCTAGCTTTGCGGGGACAAGCACCTGCCAACCTTGCGCGACTAACGCCGCTGAAAAATTGCCCTGATGAGGGTTCCGCGTGAGATCCAGTGAATCAAGGAGCTTGAGTTGGTAGTGTGGCTCAGCCAGCTCAGAGTGACGTGTAAGGAGCGAGAGAGTAGCTTTTGGACTGGTCATTACCTACAAATTAGAAACAAAATCCGAGATTCAAACAAATTGAGTCGAACAGCAACCGTTAAGGGAGCTTTGCCAGAATACCTAATAGCGCTTTAGTGCGAGAAGTGAGAAGCGTGCGGCGGTAAGCGTCGGCTGCTTTTTTGATCGCTTCAGCCTGGGTCGGGTAAGGGTGAATTACACTCGAAAGCTTGCTTAACCCAATTTTGTGAACGATCGCCGTTGTCACTTCGCTAATCATTTCCCCTGCGTGCCGCGCCACAATCGTCGCCCCCACAATTTGATCCGAACCCTTCTTGTGGTGAATTTTGAGAAAACCTGTTTCTTCACCATCCGCGATCGCGCGATCGACCTTACTAAAAGGAATTTCAATTGTATCTATCTCAATCCCCTGGGCAGTCGCTTCATGCTGATATAGCCCGACATGGGCCACTTCAGGGTCAGTGTAAGTTACCCAGGGCATGACCAGGCTACTCAGCTTAGAGCGTCCCAACCCAAACGGTGCGAATAAGGCATTCTTGATCACAATCCGAGCGGCGGCATCTGCCGCATGGGTAAACTTCCAATTCATGCAGATATCTCCAGCCGCATAAATCTTGGGATTGGTCGTTTGCAGGTAGTCATTTACCTGCACCCCTTTACGAGCGTCGTAAGCAACACCGACCGCCTCCAGATTCAGCCCCTCCACATTTGGTGCGCGACCCGCCCCAACCAGAATTTCATCGACCTCAATGCTGTCAGACTGTCCCCCACTAGAGAAATAGAGCCGCTTTCCAGTCGGTGTTGATTCAACTCGCTCAATGCGGCTGTTCAAAACAAGGCGAATCTGTTCTTGCAGAAACGTTTGCTGCACAATCTCGGCTGCCGTCGCATCCTCGCGATCCAAAAGATGGGCTTTGTTATGAAACAGCACCACCTGCGAACCCAAACGCTGAAACGCCTGGGCCAACTCGCACCCAATCGGGCCACCGCCAATTACCGCCAGCCGTTGAGGGCGAGCTGTCAATGAAAAAACGGTTTCGTTGGTTAAGAAACCCGCTTCTGCCAGCCCTGGAATTTTGGGTTGACTGGCTCTTGCTCCTGTCGCAATCACCGCCTTCTTAAAACGCAAAATTGTATCCCCAACTTGGAGCGAGTCGCTGGAGCGAAACACACCCTGCCCCAAAAACACGTCTACCCCAATCTCCTGAAACCGCTGAGCCGAGTCGTGATGACTAATCCCTGCCCGTAGCCGACGCATGCGCTCCATCACGGCAGCAAAATCAACTTGCGGGGCAGCAGAAACATGAATTCCGAAGCGATCGCTGTCGTAAAACTCGCCTACAACCCGCGCCGAACGAATCACACATTTTGAGGGCACACACCCCACATTGAGACAATCACCGCCCATCAAATGCCGTTCGACCAGAGCCACTTTGAGTCCGATACCCAGTCCTGCAGCACCCGCCGCCACAACCAAGCCTGCCGTACCAGCCCCAATCACAACCAGGTCATACTTCTCAGCCGGATGTGGATTGACCCAATCAGCCGGATGCACCTGAGCCACCAATTCTTGATTAAAACGATCGCGGGGATAGACGATACCCGGCTCAAAACTTAACTCAGTCATTGGTAGTTCCCTCGATTCCGACTTTTTCTGTGAGGATGCGACGAGCAACGCGCGTCACGTAAACGACAACCGCGATCGTCGCAATTAAACCAACCCCATAAATCACCCACCGCAAAGGAGAATTAGCGGATTGGGTATCGCTTCCAATTCGCGCTAAGCTGCCTGCCAAAGAGCCGAAGTAGACATACATGACGGTTCCTGGCAACATGCCAATGCAGCCCAAAAAGTAGTCCTTTAAGGAAACGCCTGTTACACCAAAGGCATAGTTCAGCAAATTAAAGGGGAAGATGGGCGAAAGACGGGTGAGCAAAACAACTTTGAAGCCTTCTTGCGCCACCGCCGCATCGATCGCCTGAAAGTTGCGATTTCCCTCAATCTTTTGGCTGACCCAATTGCGAGCCAGGTAGCGCCCTACCAAAAACGCCGCCGTTGCGCCCAACGTGGCACCAATAAAGACATACAGGGAACCCAGCAGAACACCAAATAAAACGCCTGCCCCCAGCGTCAAAATTGAACCGGGCAAAAAGGCGATCGTGGCAAGAATGTAAACGGCAATAAAGACAACGCCACCCACTACCCCAAGATTGTCGATCCAAACTAAGGCACCGCGCAGCCACTCTTGTGGATTCAGGCTGTTAGCTCCACTCGTTTGAGCCAGCGCTGGAGTCGTCGTCAGCAAAAACGCGATCGCCCCCAAAACAATCCCATACAAATACTGCGGTTTGATTAATCCGCGTCGGTGCCTTAGCATGGCAAGCTCCCAGTTTTTTCTAAAGGTCGATGATTTAGCAGCAACCGCCCCCAACATAGTGCCAGGTTGAGTCGGTCACCATAATCTCTTGGGGGAATTGCAGCGCTAACTTAGCGGCAGTTTTATCACACACCGCCGCCGGAATTCCCTTTTGGAGTAGGTGCCCGGCCTGATCATCCAGCAACGACTCAGAACCACAATAAATCGCCGTTTTGCCCGTAAAGACACAGGCCCCATCTTCAGGAATCGCCACCTTAAACGCAACCGAATCCAGACTTTCGAGCAGCAGCGGTTCATCTAACTCATAAGTTTGCGAGTCTAGCAGCCGATAGGGACGCCGCGCCCGAATTTCGACTTGCCCAAACCCGGCATGAATCAATTGCTGAATGTACTTCTCATAAGTGAGTGCGCCCGACAAACACATGGCTCGCAACCGTTCATCGTTCTGCAAATGCAGCGGAATCGGACGAGTCGCGATCGGGTCACTCATAATTAAGCGACCACCGCACTTTAAGACCCGTCGCGCTTCTTGTAGGGCACGCTGCAAATCCTCTGGCTCAAAAATATTAAACAAACAGTTCTGAGCCACCACATCTACCGAGTTATCGGGGATAGGGAGATGAAACGCATCGCCCTCTAAGATCTGGACAAAATCGGGCGAAAACCAGGAATTTTCTTGAGCTGCCAGCTCTAAGTTACGGGTTGCCGCCGATCGCATCTCAGCCACCGGGTCAACCGCAATCACCCCACCCGGACGCCGACAAAAATAAGCGAATTGGAGCGCTTCTAAACCACCGCCGACCCCAATATAGAGAACCGTTGGGTTGTTCCCTAACTCAGCCGGATGCACCGTCGTGCCACAGCCATAGTTCATCTGGTGCATGATTTCTGGCACCTTTAAGTCGGGGAACTGGAGTGGTGCCGATTGCACACAGCATAAGCCTGCTTGTGGCGTTTCAGCGGCTTCTGCATAGAATTTAGCGGTTGTTTCAAGATAAGTCATGAGGATCCTCAACAGGTAGAAAAGTAGATGAAACCGTCGTTGGCACAGCAGATAAACCCAACTCTGCCAGATACTTTTTTGCCAAACGAGAAAGATAAAGGGTTGTTGCGATCGCACTCAGCAATCCAATAATCCGAATTCCCCAAAGCAGTGGGTGCAGTTCAGCCGGAAGGGAGGCCATTACACTACCCGCCCGATCAAGCTGAGCAAAATCGCGCGTGAGAGAACCGAGATAGACATACAACAACGTGCCAGGAAAGATGCCAAACGAGCCAAATACATAGTCTTTTAAGGATACCTGGGTCACGCCAAATAGGTAATTAAGCAAATTGAAAGGAAACAGGGGGGAGAGGCGCGTTAAAAACACAATCTTGCAGCCTTGTTGCGTCACTGCCTGATTTAACCCTTGAAAGTAGCGCAAATGCCCCCACCTCTGACAAACCCACTCGCGCGCCACATAACGTCCAACTAGAAAGGCGATCGTCGCTCCCAAGACGGCAGCCAGCAACCCATACACCAAACCCCAAAACCAGCCAAATAGAACACCAGCCGCTAATGCCAACAGAGAACCCGGCATAAAGCAAACAGTCGCCAGGTTATAGACCAGGATGTAGGCCACTACGCCCCAATGCTCCATCTGTTGAATCACGACTAAGCAACGGTGCAGCGACAGCGACAGCCAACTGTGACCACAAGCGATCGCCAAACCTAGCCCTAGCCCTACCAGGGCAACAACATATCGGCAGCGCTGTTTGCGAGTGCATTTCATCACAGGTGTTCAACTCCAACCTCTGCAATAGCTACGTAAGCAGACCCCAATTGGATGAAAGAGATAGTTTTACCGAGCGATCTCGACTCCTGTCCTGGCCACACAGCCAAAAAAAGAGAGTAAGTTTTACCCTACTCTCTACTCTTCAAGGAATTTGCAAACTTGAATTAGTTTTTAGCTTGGTACTTACGTCTCAAGCGCAGAGCTAGCGTGCCAAACACACCTAAACCTAAAACAGTCGTGGGTTCTGGCACAGCCGCCGTGTAAATCGTTGTCGTACCACTGACCTCATTGGTCAGCACCAGCAGATCTTTCCCGTTGGGACTATCCTTCGCTGAGATAAACAGCAAACCTTCTGGGCCTAGATCGCCAACAGCAGCCAATTGCTCAGGCGTCGGGGCCGGATCTCCGTCTTCGTTTTCATCAAACAAGACCGAGAAATCACGATTGTTGATGTAGTTGGCAAAGATCGGATTAGTCGGGTTAGTAATGTCAAACACGGCAACACCGCTCACCCGCTCTAGACCCAAAAAGGCAAAAATTTGATCGCCAAACTGAGCAACGGTAACGCCTTCCGGTTCAGGGCCTTTGTTATCGCTGCGAGAGTCAAAACCATTCACCGCATTGTCAGCGTTAAAGAATTCAGGAATACGCTCAGCAATGATTTGCTCTAGCAAATCGCCACTGTCATACACCAGTTTGCCGTCTTCATCCCAAATCGAGAAAGAGCGCCCACCCAGCGTATACAGCTCATCATAGTCGCCATCCCCATCGGTATCGCCCAGCGTGGTGGTCACATTCAAACGGCCCAGCGCACTATTTGCTTGCAACTCTGCCGCATTAGGAAATGCGGTGGGATCAAGCACCAAATCACGAACTCGTGCTTCTTCAGCGAAGGTGTCATAATCCCGTGCATCACCCTCATTTGCGCTGATGATAAAGGTCTTGCCACTGGCCTCAAAAGTCGCGATCGCATCGGGTTGATACATCCCAAACAGGTTGGGGTAGTTGGTGATGTTGATGGCATTATCGCGATCGCTCGCATCTAAAGCATTTCCGGGCTTGCTGTAATCCTTAAAGCCTAGTGCGACGAGCTTCTCAAATTCACCCGTTTCAAGATTCAAAATTCCCAAAGCATTATTTTCTTGCAGTGCAACCCAAGCTTTCTTTGAATCTGGTGAAACGGCAATATACTCAGGCTCAAAATCTTGAGCAGGCGTCGCGTTAGGGCCATAGACCCGAATGCCCGGATCAAGCGCCACATTATTGAATTGCGTAAAGCCCGCAGTTTTAACCGTCGCGTTGAGTACCCCGGCGGCCAAGTCAACGATACTTACCGAACCTTCAGGGTCAATGGTGTAATCGCTGTTTGGCTCACCCTCATTGGCAACCAGCACCTTTTTGCCATCGGGTGTAAAGGTAAGCATGTCAGGCAGGGCACCGACTGTAACGGAATTCAAAAACCCACCATCAGCATTGAAGAACACAACACTACCAGGGTTTTGAACCACTGTGTTCTCAACAGCAGCAGCCAGAACCCCATTTTTGAAAGCAACACTATTTGCGCCACCCCCATAAGGAGCCAGAGAAATGCTGGAAATCAGGGTGGGTTTGGTCGGGTCACTAATACTTAAAATATCGATTTGACTTGTGCTGCCGTTTGTAATAAACAGCCGTTGTGTGACTGGGTCGTAAGCTGAAATTTCAGCGGCACCATCGTCGAAGACACCTGTTGAGTAGGTTCCAATCGGCTTCAGCTCAAATGCAGCCGCAGGAGAAATCGCCGCCCCTAGAAACAAAGCCGTCTGAATCGTCGTTTTGAGAAATGTCTGCATTCTGCTAAAACTCCGTACTTTCCCGTCGTTACCGAGAGGAATCTACCAACGGAGATACTTTTAATACCAGTATTTGTACGTAAGCTTTATAGAAACAATAACGGGCTACTCCACTTAACAAATACTCTCCCCAGAGGAATACGGACAGCCTTGACAGACAGCCCTCATGTTGTGTGGATCACATGTAAAGACTCAATAAATGTATTGCTAGATACCTGCCCAAAAGCCTGGTTTACCCTTTGACTGCAAAGGCTGATCGTCTGGTTGGGATATCACTTTAACGTGCGATCGCAACAGAGTATATCTCCCTTACCTCTAGCTCTCATGAAGGGGACTGGGGGGGATATCTGTTGTTCTATAGCAACAACCGCCAGTTTAAAACCTGAACTCAAGAGCATCTTTTAGGTCACCAGCTCAAGCAAAACAGGTCGAGGCTCTACAACGGGCAACGGTTGTCGTTTGACCCAAACGGACTTTCTTGTCGAGCAAAGCCAATTGTTCTCTTATTTAGCTCAACCAGTACGCCCCCATTTGCCCAGCCCCAGGTGCCTTTGCCATATTGGGGAGAATAAGCATCACAACCTTTTCCGAGATAAATGGTGGCCTTGCGCGATTTCAGCACAACGCCATGCTGATTTTTAGTGGTTGTATATTTCACGCCATTGCCATCAACCAGAGTGGCTCCACCAATCATCACTCCAACCAGCATCAGACTCATAGCCGTGAGAAGCTTGATAGACGCTTTCATAGTAGCCAATTCCTTTGTCAAACCTAAACGATGGTTTCAGACAGTTTGCCATCTGACCGAAAGAGTGTGTTGCGGTTACTCTTGCGATCGCATTCCTTCAAACCAAGAGACTGAAACGACTCAATTATGACTCAGCCTGATCGGGCATTCGGGTATTCAAAACAAAATGACACCGTAGATACTTTCGTAAAACCACGGTGCCACTGTAGTGATTAACTGGGGCGCTAGGATTCGAACCTAGGAATGGCGGGACCAAAACCCGCTGCCTTACCACTTGGCGACGCCCCATTGGTCGCGCATGAACCATAATAGCAGGAGTAACCCTGGTTATGTCAACAAAATTTAAGTGGTTTCTAGATTTTGGCCTTAAAGTCCGATGGTTTCGACGTTTGAGCAACTGTTGTGAACCGCGATCGCGTAGCAAACCTATTCTTTTCACCCAACAGCCCTAACTGAAATCGTTAAGAAATATCGAAAAAGTTTGAGAATCAATGCAACTCGTTCACCACAAACCATCCTTGGGGAAATCTGACAGGGAGAGAAAAGGGTACAAGTTATCCAAAACAGACCTTAAATGCAAAATTTTTGACGGCGGTTAAAGGTTTGTTGCCCCTCAGTAATGTAACGAAACGTTGGGTTAAACAAATTATGGGAATTCTCAACCATGTCCTCGAACGGGCGATCGCCGAAGCAGACGGGCGCTATCTCAATACCCAAGAGCTAATGCCTTTAGAACATTACGTTCAAGGTTATTCGCACCGCCTCGAAGTGTATCAATACCTACGGGATAACAGCGACAAACTGGTGTTGTTTTCCCTGCGAAAACTTGCCCAAGCGCACCCTGACCTCGTTCAAAAGCACGGGCCGCGCTGCAAATATGACATGACCGAAGTGTTGCGCTACATTGCGCTATCGGTTCTCAGAGATGACGAAACCTTCTTCCGGGAGCAGATGATGTCTTGGTTAGACACCATTTTAGTGGCGCACAAACGTCATTCTGCCTGTGTTGTTGCTTACAAAGCCCTACAAGAAGCTGTCAATTCAACCTTTCCGGCTCAAGCGACGACCTTGATTCGTCCCTATCTTGAATTAGTGATTCAAACCTTGCAATCACACGTTTAGAGCAAGTAAAGCCATTCCAACTCTAAAAACAGCAAAATCAGTCGATTTTTGCCCAATCTCTAGACCTTGCTGTACTTTTTGTCGTTTGACCAAGTCACCAGCTTGATAGCTCAAGCAAAAAACGCTACCCCTCTCTATTCGCTTTTTTCGTTCGATTTACTCAGTTACAAGTCACGCGATTTTGTAGTACCACTCAAAACATGCTTTAGAGTTCTCATGCCCCACGTAGCCCTCTAAGGTGCGATCGCTTTCCCCAATCCTTCTCAGATGTTTGGATTCAACCTTTGGGGAACCACTATGACGACAATCTCATCATCATCGATTACTGTTAGCCGACATTCTAGCGTTGAGGAGCGGCAAACCGCCCTATACGCTATCTACCAGCAGGTTTTAGAGCGACAACCCTACGCCCACGAACGCAAGAAACTTGCTAAAGCAGAAAAAGATTTTTTGTCTGACAAGATTGGTGTCCGGCGATTTCTCAAAGAATTAGGCCATTCGCAGGTCTATCTCGATTTGTTCTACCACAACGCCTCAAACATGAAGTTTCTAGAATGCTGCTTCAAGCACTTTTTAGGACGCGCCCCAATCGACCAGACTGAAATTCAATACTACTGCGACATTTTGATGCATAAGGGCGTCGCAGAGATGATCACAGCCATCCTCGACTCTGAAGAATATCGCAAGGTATTTGGGTGTTTCACAGTTCCTTACCCACAAACTCCAAGTTGCTACGCTTCACCCAAAGCCTACCTTGAGTCCAGCCTGTTAAATCACGAGTTACACGGTCGCCGGGGCCACTCGATTCCAACTATCTACTGGCACCAGCTTGGCCTGGATTGTGAAGCCGGGGTTTGCCGTCATCCTGAAGCGGGTGAGCCAATCGAATCAAACGTGACCGAAGCGGCGATCGCCGAATTGCTCAAGCTACTTGGCAACGACACATTAGCCGAAAAACTCTCAACCCAACAAAAAGAGGTACTGCGGCGAGCAATTCACTAACAAATTGGACTTTAGACTAAACGCGATTTTCCACTATATGTAAGGGCGAACAGCCGTATAGCCTTGCGGCAATAGCCTTTGGCATGGCTTCGCTAGGGCTGCGCTAGCCCCTCCTAAATACGGTGTCTTTTTTGAATTAGTCCAAACTCCAGTAACAAATCTGGTTTCAGTTACTTCCAGAAGATCACCCTTTACCCCTCTTCAAATTGAAGGGGGTTTTTTGATGAAAAGTAAGCCTGCGCGAGGTTAGGCAGCTATTGACCCAGCCAAAGCCAAGGTCTAACGTGCTACTCGTGCCATGTAACGCCCCCACAGGTCAGCGGCCATCGCACTGGTACCACTCGTGGCTGAGTACTGGTCATTCCCCAACCAGACCCCAGTCACAAGCCCCCCCGGAATGTAACCAACAAACCACAAGTCAACGTTGTCGTTATTCGTGCCCGTCTTGCCAACCTCGCCCATGCCGATCGCCGCCGCTCGACCCGTACCGCTTTGCACCACTCCGCGCAATAACTCGGTCATCGTGTCAGCAACTGCTGGTTCTAAAACCTGGCGATCGCGCTCTGAGTCTTCATCCCGTGAGTAGATCAACCGACAGGTTTGAGGACTGTTGCGATCTTTGCAGTCACTTCCGTCATAGATGCGGCGAATCATCCGGGGTGGATTGTAGACACCGCGATTAGCCAGCACCGAGTAGGCACCCGTCAACTCCAGCAACGTCACCTCACTTTGTCCCAGAACTAAACCGGGGTTCGCGGCCAGCTTCGATTGAATCCCCATGCTACGAGCAGTATCCACCACCCGATTTAGCCCAACATCCTGAGCCACACGCAAGGCCACCACATTCTCAGACTGGGCAACCCCTTGATACATATCAGTGCTGCCTCCGCCACTGCGACAACCCGCGTAGCTCTGACCTTCCCAGTTCAACGGCGCACAGGAAAAGGTTGTACCAGGCGAAATGCCTTCCTTGAGTGCCGCAACGTAGGCAAACACCTTAAAGGTCGAGCCGGGCTGACGGTAAGCCTGAGTTGCTCGGTTAAACTCACTTTTGCTGTAGTCTACTCCCCCAGCCAACGCCACAATTTCGCCATTGTTAGAGTCAATCGTGGCGATCGCCCCCTGCGAAAAACCCGCATTGGCCCCCGTCGAGTTGACCGTGTCTCGCAAAGCCGCCTCAGCTCGTTGCTGCGCTCTTAAATCGACACTGGTTTCGACAAAAAAGTTACCCTCCTTTGCCAGGTCTTCGCCTAAAAGCTGCGCCAACTCATCAAACACATAGCCGTAAGCGTAGGGTGCCCGAATGCTGCTGACTTCCTCTTTGGCTTTGGGGTTGACCTCAATCCGCGATCGCCGCGCCCGACTCGCTTCCTCAGGAGAAACCAGGCCCAACTCAACCAACCGTTGCAACACCCCATCGCGTTGCTTAATCGCCCGTTCCTTATCGCGAATCGGGTTAAACAGGTTTGGCCCAGGCAACATACCCACGAGGGTAGCCGCTTCAGATAAGCTCAACTCTTTGGCTGATTTACCAAAGTAAAACTGAGCCGCATCCTCAAAGCCGTAAATGCCATTGCCCAGATAAATCCGGTTCATGTAGAGCAACAGCAACTCATCTTTGCTGTAAAACGTCTCTAACTTGAGCGCGGCAGCTGCTTCGCGTAACTTACGGGCAGCGGTGTCATCCGTGCCAACATACTCACGAAAGAGGCTACGGGCAAGTTGTTGTGTCAAGCCACTGCCCCCTTCACGGAGTTCCCCACCGCGCAGGTTTACCACCAACGCCCGCAGGGTGCCAATCGGGTCAACCCCCAAGTGCCAGTAAAAGCGCGAATCTTCGGAGGCAATGACCGCGTTTTGCAGGTCTTTGGGATACTCGACCAGGCGGCGAAATTCCGTATGAGGACGCGTCACCGTTGAATTGAGTGCTTCACCATCACGCGCATAAACCACAATCGGGCCTTGGGTAGACGGTGGCAACGGCTTCACTGAAAACTTTTGCCATTCAACCAGGACACCCAGGACTGTTAAGGCTGTGATCCCGCCAAGACCGTACATGCCATATTGCAGCGATCGCACATACCACGGTGGCGGATCCACATATTTCACCCGCACCGACGCTGCCAACTCAGACGGCCCCAGCGTGTAAACCACTCCATGCTTTAGCACTTCCTGCTGCACACGCCGTTTGCCGCGATAAATTCCATTTGTAGAATTTTCATCGCGCAACACAAACGGTGCCCGGTAGAGATGTGAGAGCTTACCCTTGGGGCGACTATCACGGTTCAGCGAAAGGTGGACCTGACTCACAACCGGGTTACGCACCACAATGTCACACGACTGAGAGCTGCGCCCTAACAAATAGCGATCGCCCAATAACGGGTAGACATCCGCTTTAGTCTCTTCAGCCGTTTGCACCCATAACTCTGGGACACGCGCATTCGGCTTCAGCTTCAATTTAGAAAAATTAATCTTTGCCTGTACGGTGCGTACAGCTTGGGTCACGCTCCCTAACAGGGTTTGCGGTTTTTGCGGTGGCGGGGTTGGGGTCATCGGCAGTGTCCAACGTCCAAAGCGAAAGCGTTCAAATATCCTAGCCTGTTCATCAGGTTATGCAGCCATTCTAAACAACCAACGGGCGATCGCGACGAATCGTCAAGACCAGCTAGCGTCCCAGATAGATTTGTCACACCAGCCCTAATTGACAAATCCCAGAGCAGCAAAATGCGACTCCGTCTCAGCGATTTCGCCAGCCAGGAAATAGGCACCTCGACAAAACGGCAATCCCTTATAAGCTTCCACTTTTATTCAAAAATTTCCGTAAAAACTCCTGTTATAATCCATGCGACTGCGATAAAAAGGACTTTTTGTGATATGGCAACTGCAACAGTTCTTAAGTTTATGCAGAAGACGGCAGAAGACGAAGCCCTTCGCCGCCAGTTAGAAGGTCTGCTTGGGGTTGGTGACGGCAATATCAGTAGTGAAGCAGAGCTTGACCCGGAAGAGACAGAAGCCCTAAAGGGTGAACGAGCGCCCATTGTGGCTGATTTTGCCACTCAAAACGGCTACCCCTTCTCGGTCGAAGAGTTAGTAACCGTTGTCGATGCATTTCAAAAGCACCAGGTCGGTGAATTATCAGATAGCGATTTTGCCGAAATTATTGGGATCTCAGTTGATGCGGCGGGATCACCCCTGAAGCGGTTAGCCCGTTACCTCAGCAGAACATATTTGGGGATTTAGTCAATCTTTGTGGCTTGAAAAACGTTGCTTAGTTTGGCCCGCCACCTGATGAGTGGTAGGGCTTTAGGCTGAGTCAACAATTTTTGCTTTTCTGGGGTTAGCAAAATCGTAAACACACTTCAAACGAAAGCTTTACTCGCGTAGCAAAGCCCAGAATGAAGCGTGTGAGTGAACCGCTTGTGACTTAACGCAAGAAAATGCTTAAGAACCAGAGGAGAAACATCACCAAACTTGTATCTAGCAGGCTGGCAGGCAAGTAAGCAGCCAGTTGATTGCTAAACACAGTCCAGATGATGCCGCCGATTAGAAAGCCCCCCAATAAGCCACCCAGACTAATCAGAATGGACTTGCCCATTTGGCGCTCACGGCGGTAAATCAGGTAACTGGCAGCAATCACCCCAGCAATTAAAACTAACTGCTGTAACGCCGGGTAGAAAAATGCAGCCACAACCAAACCGCCGAAAATCAGAGTGGGCAGCCCAAACTCTTGAGCGGTTGGCAGCACAAACAAACGGCTGAGCCAATTGGGTGACTTGGGTGGCGGCACAGGCACAAAGCTGGGTGTTTGCTGTGTCGTTTTCTCTGGAAAGCGAATCCGATCTGGAACTTTAATTTTGCCTTCTTGGCGTAACCGCAACCGATCCATTAAGACGGCATCGTAGGCAGCCTCGATTTGCTCGCGCTGTTTGCGATCTTCTCCCGAATCGGCCTCTGCTAACAGGCGATCGCGGGCTTCTAAGATTTCTTCTGTACTGGCATCTTCCTTAATGCCTAATTGCTCGTAAGGACTTAACTGACTCATTATTCGTCCGAAGTTGCTTCCTTAAAAACTAACCTAGCCCGTTAACGCACACAAGATTCAATTTGAAACGATTTGAGAATTTTTGTCGCATTGACGCTCAAAGCTTAACAAACTAAACCAATCTCCCCTCACTCTATTCTAAAAACTCATTGCTCTTTCATCTGATTCTAATCGGTATAAATCAGCAAATAGCTCAGAAGTCACCGAGCCAGTCGGTAAATCAAACAAAATCCGGCCTTTTCGTAGACCAATTAGGCGCTGGCAAAACATTTGAGCCAGTTCTACAGTATGTAAACTAACGATCAGGGTATGGTTCTTTTGGGTACTCAAATCTTTTAGCAAAGTCATCATCTCACGACTCCGCTCTGGGTCAAGACTTGCCACAGGTTCATCTGCCAAAATCACCGCTGGATCCTGAACGAGAACTCGTGCCAGCGCCACTCGCTGTTGTTGTCCACCAGAAAGTTGGTCAGTTCGGGCGTAGAGCTTTTCGGGGATGCCAACCTGGGTTAGCGCCGCCGCCGCTTTGTCGCGCTCAGCCGGGTAAACCAGCGAAAGACAAGCTTTTGCAAACGACCACCGTCCTAAATTTCCGGCATTGACATTGTGGATCACTCGCAAGTTATCAACTAAGTGAAATTGTTGGTAAATCGTACCAATTTGGCGTTGAACCCGTCGCAATTGTCGCGGTTTCAAGTGATTCAGATTTTGCCCCAAGACACTGATTTCCCCAGAAGTGGGCAAAAGTGTGCCATTTAACAGGCGAATCAGGGTACTTTTGCCAGCCCCACTCGCCCCCAAAAGCGCAACGCGCTCACCTGGCTCAACCCGCAAACTGATATTGTGCAGAGCAGCCGTTGAGCCAAAACGGTGAGACACGTTGGTTAATTCAAAAATGGGAGCCGCGATCGCCATGCCTTTGACGTGATTTAGAGGAATGCACTACTTAATCTTGCCAATTTGACGACCAATCTCCTCGATTTTGGCGTAGTTGCCGTCTTTCGTCTCGATAAACTTCTCAGCGCCAAATAATTCCAAAATTTCTTTTTGCTCTGGCACAGTCGGGTCAAGCTTTAGCAAAGCCGCCTGCACCTTTTGGGAAAAATCTTCGCCGTAGCGCTCTTTGACAGCCGGATTGATCACCCAGTGATAGTCAAAATATTCCGGTGTCCGCCAGATCACCCCCACCTTATTGGGATCAACCTTGCCCTCTTTGACCCGCTTTTGCCAGACTTGCTCATTCAGCGCACCCGCCTCATACGTACCCGCCTGCACCAGCTCAAGCGTTGCATCGTGGTTTTTAGAGAATCCGGGTTGACCTTTAAAATCTTCTAGCTTGACCCCAGCTTGCTGCAAAAAATATTGGGGCATCAGCCGACCCGACGTTGAGGACTCACTCCCAAATGTGAATGTACGGCCCTTCAAATTTGCCAGGTCCTTAATATCCTGAGCGGCTGGGATACCCGACTTTTTGTTGGCAATGAAAACGCTGTGAAACCGGGCATCAATATCACGCTGGGCGATCGCGGCAGCTCCCGGCACCTGGAGCCGTGCTTGCACCCCCGTCAACCCACCAAACCAAACCAGATCGAGATCTCCTACCTGAAAGGCTGTCACAGCAGCGGTGTAGTCCGTTACAGGCTTGTACACAACCGGGACTTTCAGCTCAGATTCTAAATACTTGGCCAATTTATCGTAGAGCCGCTGCAGCTTTTCAGGGTCTTGATCTGGGATTGCTCCTGTCACCAGGGGTTTTGGTGGTGTAGCAGGGGGCGACCCAGTTGAGGTGTTGTTACTAGGAGTTGGGGCACACCCTGCAAAACTGAGAGATAGCAGCAGCAAACCAGACAGAAAGAAACTTTTCATTCAAACCTTTGGCGATCGCAATTCCAACCATGCAGCTTATCATCTCTCCAAAGAATTGCTAAACCAATTCGGAAACCTCAGCCCAGCGACATCTTAAAAGAGGCATTTTTGGCAGTCTACTGTATCTCGACCGAAAAACCGTAGGAATAACCCTTGTAATTTGAGTCCAGTTGAATTGTGTACTCCCCGGCAGCAGGCAACTGCCCCGACCATTGTGGCCGATTTTCATCACTCCCATCCACCACCAACTTACCATTTGGCGCTGTGATAAATGGAAAGGGGCCTTCAGTCCGCTTGACGGTCAGCTTTTGTCCTTGCTTGGCTGCAATCACATAGCGGTGAGAACCTGTGCCAACAAAGCGATCGTCAATTTGAATTGTTTGCCCTGCATTCAGTTGAATGCGCTCAACCTTCTCATTACAGCCTTTCTTTGTCCGGTTTGCTGAGATCCAACCTTGCACCGGGTTAGAAACTTGGAGCCAGCCATCTTTTTCGGCTTCCACGCTGACGTAGGTGCCATTTGTCAAAGTGCCAACTACCTGCGTACTAACCGTGCCTGGAGCCGATCGCACATTCAACGGCGACTCCGGATCATTTACCTGCACCATTGTCACCTTACACGACTCCACTTTGCGTGACGGAGATTCGCTGGTGCTCGGTTTGGCAGGCGGTTTAGCAGGTTGTTGGGGAACGGGTTGAGTCGGCTTCGAGGTTGGGGTTGAAACCACGGGTGGAGGTGTCTCAAGGCCGGAAGCCGTTACCGTGGGACTAACAGTGCTACTGGGTGCGGTAGCGAGTGGATCAGTAGTCGGTTTAATCAGGGCATAGGTGATACCCCCAGCCGCCGCAACTGCGATCGCGCCTGCCAAAATCAATGCTGAAGTTTTGTCTTGCATACGGCTGCCCCCGAATCAATCGTTTCTATTCTCCTCATTCAATAGAGGTTCAGGTGAACCCTGAAGAAAAGATTGATGTTTTGTCAAATTGGTAACAATTCACCCGAAAGCGTGAGTCAATTTTGTCACTTTCAAAAAGCACTCAAACTCCTTCTCTATAAGATTTTCAGCACTATTTGAAAAGCACATTGCAGCAGCGCGAAATAGAACCGTCAGGGAAACACACGCATTTCTTTTCCTTTTATTTCGCCTTTATAAAATATTGCCTCTCCACCGGGGAACTCCAACTAAAGATAAAGGGACAAAGCGCAAACGCCAAGCTTACAATCTGAAAACAGATTGCTTGGGTGATTAATGATGGTGAGACGCTTCCTTGTGCTGCTTAGCTTGATCTTGATTCCGCAGCCACAAGTTGCCGCCTTTCCCTATAGCGATCGCGCCCGAAATGGCATGGTTGTGTCAGCTCATCCCTTAGCTAGCAGCAATTCTCAGTATGAGAATAATTCTCACAAAAATATTCATTTTGAACAGCTATCAATGGCTGGAATACCCATTCTGCCGTTCATAAAATTGAGCGCACAAGCCTTTAGAGGCTCTGACTTCAGTACAAATGTTTCAAAATGAGAATTGCTGCTTAGCTAGCACCGCTGGGGTCGAAGCTTTAAAGCAGGGAGGCAATGCGGTTGATGCAGCCGTTGCAACCACCCTGGCCATCTCAGTTGTTGAGCCTTTTTCGGCTGGGATTGGTGGTGGCGGCTTCTTGCTGATTCGAGAAGGGAAATCTGGCGCAATTAATGCCCTCGATTTTCGGGAACGATCCCCCCTCGCAGCTAAGCGCAACCTGTATCTTGATGCCAAGGGTCAAGTTATCACCGGAGCCAGCACCAAGGGCTATCTCGCAGTTGCCACACCTGGCACGGTTGCAGGCTTGTATGAAGTGCATCGCCGTTATGGAAAACGACCCTGGCGATCGCTGGTAGAACCTGCGATTCGCCTTGCAGAGCAGGGTTTTCCGGTGAGTTGGCGACTCGCACAGGCAATTGAGCGGAGTCAAGTCAACCAGGATCCTGAAGCAGCCAAAATCTTTAGTCAGACGGGGAAACCTCTCAGCGTCGGCGATCGCTTGGTGCAACGAGACTTAGCTCAAGTCCTTAAACGGATTGCCCAAAATCCCCAAGATTTCTATACAGGTCGCACCGCCCAGGCGATCGCCGCCAGCATGAGCCAAAACAAAGGGTTGATCTCTCTAGAAGATCTCCGCCGTTATCGTCCGATTTGGCGTGAGCCAGTTTGTGGCACGTTTCAACAGGCCAGAGTGTGTTCCATGCCGCCCCCATCTTCGGGTGGAGTACACCTCTTGCAAATGCTGAATCTGCTCAGCAGTACCGACCTCAAAGGCATGGGTTGGCGTCATCCGAATGCACTGCATCTGATGATCGAGTCGATGCGCATCGCCTACGCCGATCGCGCTACGTATCTGGGTGATCCTGACTTTGTTAAGGTGCCAGTTACCGCGCTGATTAGCCCAGCCTATGCTCGCCAACGCTTTTCAGAAATCAATCCGAACCAGGCAACCCCATCGAAGCAGCGTCAACCGGGGGATCCCAAACTGTTGGAACGGCTGAGCAAGGAATCGAACGACACGAGCCATCTCAGCGTTGTGGGTCAGACGGGAAATGCCGTCAGTCTCACCTTTACCATTAACCTTGGGTTTGGCGCAGGGGTAGTGGCTCCCGGCACTGGCATTGTGTTGAACAACGAAATGGATGATTTTGCGATCGCCCCTGGTGTGCCCAATGCGTTTGGACTGGTGGGCAATGATGCCAACGCGATCGCTCCCGGCAAAACCCCACTTTCTAGCATGACGCCCACTATCGTGACCGAAGCCGGACAATTGCGCCTGGTCACAGGTGCCCCCGGCGGTAGCACGATTATCACCACCGTTTTGCAAGTCGTACTCAACGTACTGGTGTATGAAATGAACGCTGAGCAAGCGATTTCAGCCCCACGAGTACACCATCAATGGTTGCCCGATGTCGTGCGGGTCGAGTCGTTTGGCCTGGATGCCTTGACCCTAGAAAACCTGCGCCAACGGGGACACCAGATTCAACAGCAAGGCAGTTGGGGGAACGGAAATGTGATTGTGCGATCGCGCGACGGATGGCTTGAGGGAGCTGCTGACCCACGCGGCGAAGGAACGGCCTATGGGTTTTAAGCCATCACCCCAAACCGCCACCACCGCAATTGCTTCAAACAATGATTGCGGCCTAAGCCATTGAGGGAGCAATACCTGTTCGAGGGAGAAAGCTCTGAAATTGCGACAATCGCCGTTGATAGGTATCTAGCGACAGATCGAGGGCTTCTAAGCTTACAAAAAACTCGCTGCCCTCCGTGCCATAAAACTGAGCAATTCGATACTCGATTAAATTTAATCTGACCAATGCTTCATACAGCTCTAAAAAAGAAGTTTCGGTAAACACCCAACAGTGAATATCCCAAGTGGCTTCTTTCCGAGAAATCGCTTTTGTCCGTTTCCAGGCCTCCTGCAAAGAATGCACATTTGCTAATTCAGATTCAACAGCAGGCATAGCCCAAGAAATATTGCCATTCCACGCAACAGCAGATACAAAATAATCAAAAAACTGGCGCGCAGAAGGCTCTTTTGCCTGCATCAGATAGGCCTCAATCACATCTGCAAGTCGCGTGTCACAACGAAAATAATCAAAGCAAAAGCGGCGATCTGGAATCACTAACGACAGAATACCGCCCGGTTTCAAAATCTGGTGTACTTCGGCCAACCAGCCAACCAGATCGGGGACATGCTCAATCACATGGGAGGCAACCACATAATCAAAAGGGGCGCGATCGCCCGTCAATTCGGGTAACCGCTTTTCCCCCCAGATGTAATCAACATCCACAATCTGGTCAATATTGACCCACGGTTTATCGACATACCTAACCCGCAAATCCTCAGTTGAATCATGGTCTACGTAATAGACCCGACCCATCTCACGTGTCACGATCGGGTTACATAAAGGCCCAATCTCTAGCCCAACTTGCTCTGAAGGAGACAGTTGGGCAAGAATCTTTTGGGTGCGATCCATCAACTACTCTCCAGTAACGGACAGTTCATCAACCCAGATGTAAGGAGAAATTCCGCCTGGAGTCAAGTGCTCAGTCGGCTCAACGTAAACAATCGACTTGAGCAGAGTTAAGAAATCGCCTGCAACTGTGGCAGATTCAACACTGATGCGTTTGCCGTCTTTGATCCACCAGCCATCAAAGGGGAGTGAGAAAGCACCTTGTAAGGCTTTCACCCCAGCATGTAAGGCTTGCAGGTCATCAACCAAGATAACGTTATCAACCGTATCGAGATTAAAAGATGGATCCGCATTTTGCCCCCCCAGCACATGGTAAAAGTGCGGACTGACGGTAATTTTTGCGCCCATGTTAGCGTGACCTGTCGGCGCAGTGTTAAACCGTTTCGCTGTCCCCGCACTATGCAGAAAATTCGTCAGAACGCCATCGGTGATCAGCGGTACACGTCGGGTTGGTGTGCCTTCACCATCAAAGCTGGTCACATCGCAGTTTTCAGGGTGAAGTGCATCATCGGCCAACGAAAGTAGGGGGGAAGCAATCTGGGTGCCAATCGATTCCGGCGTCGAAAGACTTTGCTTATCTAAAACACTTTGGGCATTGAAGATATTCGAGAAAGCCCCCAACAAGCTGAGGAAAGCTTCAGGCGAAAACACCACTCGATACTTTCCAGTTGGGATCTTTTGATAATCCAAATGGCTGATCGTTTTCTCAGCCGCTTCTTTTAGACAGCCATCAATATCGAGATTGTCAAATTTGCGGCTAATCCGAAAGGCACCCGCACTACGGGGCTTTTTACCTTCTTGCTCCGTCTTGGTGTAAAGATACATCGAGGTGAGTGAGTATGCTTCGTTACGCAAAGCCCCATCACTATTGAGATAAAAATGGCTAATCTCGCGTTGCGCCAGGCCATTGTAGGGAACCGCCGCGATCGCAGGGTGAGCTTGCTTCAGCTCTTGCTCCGCTTGAATTAAGGTATCCAGTAAACTTGCAACGGGTGCCTGGGGCGCGACAGCATCTACCGTTTGGGCCAGCGGTGCGGTCGCTTCAGGACTAAAATCTGGCACATTTTCTTTTACCCCAAACTCACTGGCTTCGTAAGCCGTTTTAAGCGCCATTTCTAAGCCAGAGGGGTCTAAATCGCTGGTTGAAGTGATCCCAACGCTACCCTCCGAATTCCAGACGCGAACGGTTACGCTCGAACGATTTGAAGCTTTAACTTGATCGGGTTTACCCTGGTCAACCTTGACACTCGTTTCATCAATGGTCGAGCCATAAATATCAAACTTTGCAATTCCCAATTGCTGGGCGGCGGATTGGGCTTTCTCTGCAATTTGCTGAATCGTCGTCATAGGTGAGCGTCTTGGTACAGGAATAACTGTAGCCAGATCATAGCGAATTGTCGGGACATTGGAACGCAACGCCCCGACTCAACAGCGCCTAAACTACCATTTCTTATAGGGTAGAAACTTGCCATTCATAATGACTTTGACGCGATCGCCATTGGGGTTTTCTTCTTTCTCAATGTCAAGCGTGAAGTCAATTGCACTCATGATGCCATCGCCAAATTTCTCGTGGATAATTTCTTTCATCGGCATCCCATAGACCTGCATGATCTCGTAAAAACGGTAGATCAAGGGATCCGTTGGCACAATCGGCCCCAACCCCTTTGAAGGGCAGGCCGTCAACTCTGGGATCCAATCTAGGGGTAAGTCAAGCGCTTCTAAAATCTTCTTGGCTTCTTCTGCTGAGGCACTGGCCTGACGATAGAAAACAGCCGCAATCCAGACTTCATCACGCCCAAGTAACTCTTCTAGCTCAGCAAAGGTAACGCCCTTTTCTTCTTTTGCAGCTAAGAGTTCATCAGTAATTTCTGGAATTTCAGACAGGGGCATAATCACTCCTCATCAACTTTAATGTTTCAATCCAATCAAACAGAAGCACGCACGCGTGCCTCCTCAACCACCCGCGCTTCCGCAGTCAGGTGACGTTCCATTTCTGCCTTCAGCTCGTGATACTGCGGGTATTGATCCAACTCTTCGCGTTTGCGTGGGCGCGGGAAGGGAACATCCAACACCTTTGCAATGCGAGCCGCCGGACCCCGTGTCATCATCACAATTTTGTCAGAAAGGAGCAAGGCTTCCTCAATACTATGGGTGATCAAAATGACGGTTTTGCGCTCTTGTTCCCAAATGCGCTCAATCTCATCCTGCAAAAAGCCACGGGTCAGCGCATCCAGCGCCCCAAAAGGTTCATCCATTAGCAAAATTTGAGGATTGATCGCCAAAGCTCGTGCAATCCCAACCCGCTGTTTCATGCCACCCGATAACTCGTGGGGATGCTTGCGCTCAGCCCCTGACAAACCGACCAGGTTGATGTATTCCTGCATAATCTCTTTTTGCTGCGCTACGGGCATGGTGGGGTACACCGTCTCGATCGCAAACTGAATGTTTTCGGCAACGGTCATCCACGGCATCAGCGCATAGCTTTGAAACACCACCCCGCGATCAGGACCGGGACCAGTGACCCGTTGCCCATCGACCAACACTTCGCCTGTCGTTGGCTTCGATAGACCCGCCACAATATTGAGCAGCGTCGATTTGCCGCAACCAGAGGGGCCAATGATCGACACAAACGTGTTGTGTTCAATCTCTAAATTAATCGCCGAAAGCGCCTCAAAATCAGGCGAGGTACGTTTCAACAATTTGTCAGCCAACGTCTGCCGACCAAAATAGACTTTGGTGACATTTGAAATTGAAACACTACCAGCCGTTGTATCCATGCTTGAAGGGGTTGATTCAGGTCGGGTATTTGTACGCATATTATGACCTTTGTCCAAAAGAGACCCACGTTTGCAATAGCCCAAATAGGCGATCGAGCAGTAACCCGACTAAGCCAATAACCAAAATAGCGGTGATGATGCTGGTCACTTTCAAGTTGTTCCACTCGTTCCAGACAAAGTAGCCAATACCACCACTCAACAAGATCTCAGCAGCAACAATCACCAACCAGGCAATGCCCAGACTGATCCGCAAACCAGAGACAATGCTGGGAGCCGCCGCAGGCAAAATCACCTTAGTGATGGTACGCCAACGCGAAGCCCCCAAGGTGCGTGCCACATTCAAGTAAGCCGGATCCACATTGCTCACCCCAAATCGGGTGTTAATCAGGGTCGGCCAAATACTGGTAATGGCAATCACAAACAAAGCCGTCTTTTCAGAATCACGCATCAGAGCCAACCCCAAAGGCAACCAGGCCAGAGGTGAAACAGGTCGCAAAATCTGAATAAACGGATCAATCGCCTTTGAAATCACTGGCGATAAACCCGTGATGATGCCCAATGGAATGGCGATCGCCGAGCCAATCAAAAACCCGATCGCCACGCGGCGGAGGCTGGTCAAGAGCAACAGACCAATACCCTTGTCATTCGGACCATAATCAAAAAATGGATCCGCAATCCACGTCCAAAAATCCTTAATTGTCTGACTGGCAGACGGCATAATTGGCAAAAATAGGCCGCTCCTGGCACCAATCTCCCAAAAGATGAGGAAAAGGGATAGCAACAGCAAAAACAGCAAAGTTGCCTTTTGATTGGTGTTGAGTAGCGGCATCGAAGACCGCTTTGCAGGTGTAGAGATGACGTTGTTAGCCATAATTAAAAAGACAGAAAGAAGCTGACAGAGAACTTAGATAGAAGGCTTCTAGAAAAGATCTTAAAAGACGATCTAGAAGCCTTTTGCAGGGGCGATCGCTACACTTTGAACTTTTTAATTTGGGCATCTACATACTCGGCTGGTTTGGCCGGGTCAAAGGTGTCAAACTTCAACTTCTCAACCCGCGCCGTCTCCGTTGGGGGAGTTTGGCCCAACTCTTTCTGCAACTCAGCCGCCAGGTCGGTCAAAAAGATGTCTTGAGCAATCTTGTCGTAGTCTGCCTTTTCTTTAGGCATCAGCTCCCAACGCACAAGCTGAGACGAAATCCACTTGGCAAAGCTCGCCCAGGGGTAGGGGTCAAAGCCAATCCGATCAGGAACATCCAGGGTGTTACCTAATCCATCCTCAAACTTACCCGTCAAGACAGCTTGCACAACAGGCAATGGTTGGTTGAGATACTTCCGCTCAATTAAAGCTTCTGACACTTTTTGACGATTGGCTGGGTCGTCTGCGTAGGCAGCCGCATCGATGATCGCTTTGTTGACCGCGCGGAAGGTTTTGGGATTTTGATCGATCCATGTTTGGCTCGCTGCGAAGGCACAGCAGGGGTGGCCATCCCACAGATCTTTCGTCAGCATGTGGATGAAGCCAACCTTTTCAAACACGGCCCGTTGGTTAAACGGATCCGGCATCAACATCGCATCCAACTCACCTGCCGTCATCTTCGCAACACTATCTGGAGGGGGAACAGGCGAAATTTGCACATCTTTATCCGGGTCTAGCCCACCTGTTGCCAGGTAATAACGCATCAGCAGGTTGTGCATCGAGTAGGGGAACGGCACCCCAATTTTGAAGCCTTTGAAGTCTGCCGGGCCTTTCACCTTATCCTTATGCTTCATCGCAACGGTGATCGCTTGCCCGTTAATATTCTCAATGCTAGCCAGCTTGATGGGGAAGGACGCTGAACCCAAACCCATTGTGATTGCAATCGGCATCGGCGACAGCATGTGGTAGGCATCTAACTCACCCGCGATCGCTGAGTCACGCACAGCCGCCCAGTTTGGCATCTTTTTAACGGTGACATTTAGCCCATATTTAGAGTAGAAACCGAGCGGGTCAGACATCACAATCGGCGTCGCGCACGTAATGGGGATAAACCCGATCGTCAAATCTTTCTTCTCAACATCACCTGCGCTGCCTGCCGGAGAAGCGTCTGGTGTGGCTGACTGCTGTTCCCCACCCGCACAGCTACTCAAGGCAATTAACGCACCCGCAACCGCAATCCGCTTGATAAACTCGCGGCGGCTGTACTCTCCGAGACGAACCGTATTACCAAAAAACTCGCTTGCATTTGGGCCAAACGCCGCAGCAAAGGCTGCTTCTAAACCACCTGCTTCGCGAATTAACTCCTCACAAAATTTGCGCCGCGCCGGATTGTTTCCAGCAATGTTGTGAAGCAGCAACTCTTTACGAAACTCGGCTTGAGTCAAGCTATCTGCCAGGGTCAATGCACTAGGTTGATACAGCCCCATCTTGACAAAATCATTGACCAACTCAACCGGATCAGTCGGCATCCCTTCCGTGTATTTCCAATGATCTTCCGGCAAGTGATAGCTTCCGCAAGGGCAGACATTTAAGCCCATAACGGCTGACTCAAAACTCGAATTAGGTGATAAAAGCGCCATAGATTCCTGAAACTCTGTTCAAAAGAACACATACAGGGGTTATATTGATGGCGAACAGGGGATCAATTTTGTGACTAAAAATACAAAATTAAGAAAACATTTAGATGATTATGCGAGGTGTATTTTTCTTGAGATTCTCTGTAGCTAGTTGATGGGGGCAAAGGTCACACGGATGAAGCACAACGATCGCGATCACGCACCTCAATCATCTACAAAAGATACTTTTTTAGAAAAGAAAATAGCATTTTTGTCGAATGGTAAGCAACAAGAATGGATCCGTTTCATCACAGTTGTCCTGGCTTTTATCGGTCTGTGGCGTGTTTTAGAAGGAAGCTTAGTTGCTTTGCGATCGCTGCTTTAAAAACTTCTGTAGAAATTGAGTTGGTTGGTTGCAAAAGCATCATTGCCTTCTAGCTCAAACAGAACTGAATCTGCAAAAGATCTGTCATTGCAGTTGCTTTTTACTGATTATCTAGCTTGTACGTTTGTTGATTTACCTAAGCAAAGTGTAGATCTCACAAATCGCTTCATTTGCTACAGTTTCTACCGCAATCCTATTAAATTTGTGAAAGAGTTTTGAGGAAAATCGTTTCACCACACTGCGCTCTCCACCTATTGTTTAGAACTGCGGCAGGACATGGATCAGATGTATCAAACTGGATTGAACTGATGAACCAGTATATTTACAGAACTGGCTGAACCAAGCATCCGGTTTCAATCAGTACAATCCCTAGATGGATTGCGTGGAGCAACCGTACTTCTACGAGATCACTCTTACATCCTGCCGCTGAGTGGACAGTGGAGATTCCGCACATAGAGCAAGCTTTAGAAAAAGATGGTGAAGCTATAGTAAGCGCGGGCATCACCAGTATGAACTTTCTATCAAGTTGAGTTAAATCGCACGCTAGGCATTGCGATCGCTGTGTTCCCAAACTATCCACTGTTTATGTTTTTGCACTATTGCTTCGATTTTTGGTTTACGACTCAACATGCACCATTTCACACGAATCTAGCATCAGTCTCAGGTCGATCAGTCGTAAATTCAATTTCGAGCCAATCATCATTCTTATCTAGACACAATCAAGGCTTAATCCAAGAAAAAGCATCTTTAGACACCATCACGATCATCTTTTTCTTGTCTCTATTGCTAACTGACTTCAAGTATCGGCTTGATTCTCTGCTTCAAAGATTCAATTCTTTCTAGCTGTTTGCACTAGCCAGTAGAACTGCATTTCATGCTTGAGTGCTTGCAGTTGTTTGGCTTAATCACGCTGCAAGTTTTTACTCACGTTAGGAAAGCGGCTGGCTATTCAAACTAGCTAGCGATCGCTTGTTCTCTAGAAATACAAAAAATTCGAATGACTACAATCAATTACTCCGTTGTTAACGACTGGGGCGTCGGTTTTACTGCGAATGTTGCGATCACAAATACTGGTAGCAGCCTCAACGGGTGGACCTTCTCATTTGACGCTCCCTTTGAAATCACAAACCTGTGGAATGCTGAAATTGTCAGTCGCCAGGGCAGTCGTTACACCATTCGCAATGCCAGTTGGAATGGTAGCCTTGCCAACAATGGCACTGTTTCTTTTGGCTTCAATGGCAGCAAAGCCATCAGTGCAAGTGCAACGCCCAGTAACTATGCTTTTAATGGCGCGCCGATTAGCACCACACCCACAACCCCGACCGCACCCGTAACACCACCGACGATCGCGATCGGTGATGTCAGCATGGTTGAAGGCAGCAGCGGCACCACCTCTGTCAATTTTGAGGTGTCACTCTCAAAAGCATTTGACAAGTCCGTAACGGTGCAATACACCACAGCTAACGGCACAGCGATCGCAGGCTCAGACTACGTTGCTAAATCCGGTACCGTCACGTTTGCAGCGGGTGAAACACGCAAAACCGTCAGCATTGCGGTGAATGGAGATACCGCTGTCGAAGCGGACGAAACCTTTCAAGTTAGGTTATCTAGTCCCACCAATGCCACGATCGCAGATAGCACCGGGGTTGGCACGATTCGCAATGATGATGCCGCTCCAACGGTTTTGCCGCAAATCAATATTGGGGATGTTGCGCTGAATGAAGGCAACAGTGGTACAACCTCCGCTAATTTTGGTGTATCGCTGTCAAAGGCATTTAATCAACCCGTAACGGTGCAATATACAACCGCCAACGGTACCGCGATCGCGGGTTCTGACTACGTGGCTAAGTCGGGCACAGTGACCTTTGCCGCTGGAGAAACCTTCAAAACGGTTAGTGTTGCCGTAAATGGGGATACTGCTGTCGAAGCGAATGAAACCTTTCAAGTCAGGCTTTCTAGCCCTACGAATGCCAGCATCGGCGATGGCACTGGGGTTGGCACGATTCGCAATGATGATGCGGCGATCGCCATTCCTCAAATCACCATTGGCGACCTCTCTGTTACAGAAGGTAATAGCGGCACCAGCAACGCCACGTTAACTGTCAGGCTCTCTAGCGGCAGTAGCCAAACGGTCAGAGTCAACTACGCAACGGTGGCTGGCAGCGCGCTCGCAGGTTCTGACTACACGGCTGTTTCAGGCACGCTGTCGTTTGCGGCAGGTCAAACCACTCAGACGATTACGGTGCCAATCATCGGCAACACCCTGACTGAATCTACCGAAACCTTCAAGGTGGTGCTGTCTAGCCCGCTGAATGGGGCGATCGCGGATGGGGAAGCGACTGTCACAATCCTCGACAATGATGCGACAGTCAGCGCTGGCAAATTTAACTATGGCGATGCTTTAGGCAAGTCATTCCTGTTTTATGAAGCGCAGCGATCGGGTAAACTCCCTGCTGACAATCGGGTGCCTTGGCGCGGTGACTCGGCTCTCAACGATGGTAAAGATGTGGGAGTTGATTTAACAGGTGGCTACTACGATGCGGGCGACCACGTTAAATTTGGTTTTCCAATGGCGTCGGCGATGACCATGTTGAGCTGGGGCGTCGTCGAGTATCGCGATGGCTACAGCAGCAGCGGGCAGCTCTCAGAAGCGTTAGAAGCGATTAAATGGGGCACAGATTACATTCTGAAAGCTCACACGGCACCAAACGAGTTTTACGGGCAAGTGGGCCTGGGGGATGTTGACCACGCTTACTGGGGTCCACCGGAAACAATGACGATGGCCCGCCCAGCCTTCAAAATTACGGCTCAAAATCCGGGTTCTGACCTGGCAGGCGAAGCAGCAGCAGCTCTGGCTTCTGCGTCGATCGCCTTTCGCTCCACGGATCAGGCTTATGCCGATCGCTTACTGAATCATGCGATTCAACTTTATAACTTTGCCGACACTTATCGCGGCAAGTACTCCGACTCAATCCCCGATGCGGCGAAGTTCTACAACTCTTACAGTGGCTACAACGATGAGTTAGTGTGGGGGGCGATCTGGTTGCATGAGGCGATCGAAGCTAAGGGTAGCACCGACACCACCTATCTAAATAAGGCTGAAAGTTATTACCAGGGTATTCCTACCAATTGGACCCAATCGTGGGATAACAAAGCCAACGGTGCTGCCGTTTTGCTAGCCCAAGAAACGGGTAAGGCACGGTACAAAACGGATGTGGAAAACTGGCTCAACCATTGGAGCGATAAAAGTGGTAATGGCGTGAAATATACCAGCGGCGGCTTAGCCTGGTTAGACCAGTGGGGGTCACTTCGTTACAGTGCAAATACCGCTCTGCTAGCAGGTATTTACAGCGACACCGTGAATGACATTAATGGTCGCTACTCCAATTTTTCGAATTCGCAAATTAATTACATCCTGGGTGATAACCCCAATAGTCGCAGTTATGTTGTGGGGTTTGGCAACAACTCACCCAAAAATCCCCACCATCGAGCCGCTCATGGTTCCACAACAAACAACATCAACGACCCGGTAAACAACCGTCACCTGCTGACAGGGGCACTTGTCGGTGGTCCTTCTGCCGCCAATGATTACGCCTACTCTGACGATCGCACCAACTACATCACCAACGAAGTCGCATTGGACTATAACGCAGGTTTCACAGGTGCATTAGCCCGTATGCAAGAAAAGTTTGGACAGCCCAACTCCAGTCAAACCCTGGCATCTGGCAGCAACTTACTGACAGCAAATACGCTGCCAAAATAAGGTTCCCGCTTTCAATAATCTTTATGTTTAGTCCATTTATTCCTCAGCGTGCTTTACAAAACTCGCACAAATAGATGAGGAAATTACGGGAGAAGCAGTTCAAGCCAATCTCTTAAATCTCTAGCTGGTGGTCGTTTGATGGGCGATCGCCAGCTTTTTACTGTCGTAAATCGGCATATTTGGTTGTTACGTATCTTTATTGAAACTTGTCAGTTTATTTTTTCATCTTTACTTTGGCTATACCGAAAAACCACGTAGGCTCAGTTATTCTCGGTGCAGTAGAGGTCGAACTGTAACCTCAACTTCTACCAAAAGGGTTCTCTCGCTCAAAGTTTCACCAGCAAATGGTTATCATTTCTGAGGAGACTAATTCAACCCGAAGTATACGGTTTTTGATCGTGGCTGACAAGGTTGAAATTGAGAGGTGTGATTTTATACCTGAGAGAATTCGTGAGCGAACCCCTGAGTTCGCACTGTGCATGGTAAATCGTAGAAACTTGCCCATCTGAAATCAGAACTGGTTCTCCCATGAAGGATTCATTACTTCCAGCGGCGTTAATATCTTGCGCGACGTTCTCCTGCCTGACTCTGCCCCTGGCAGCATACGGCTCAAAAACGATTACGATTGACTTCCAAAAAGAACAAATTTTTGCTGGTAAGCTCCGAGATATTGCAACCCCCTACCTGGGTATCGCCGCCGCGGTGAGCTTAGGTGCAGGTGCTGCTGGTCTTTCAATGCGTGAGTGGAGCAACTCATCTAAGCGTTCTTCTCAAATCAAAAGTCAGTTAAACCAACTGAAAAGTGAGCTGCAATTGAAAGAGAAGCAAATCGAAGAGCTGCAATTAACTGATTCTTTTTTAGAAACTTCGGGTTTGAGTAATTTCCTGGAGCCTGAAAAGGCAAGTGCTAACGCGATCGCCCCTCAAACTGCGATCGAAATGGCGGCACCAGCAATGCCTCAGCAACCTCGCGCTCTACCCAAAATTCCCGTGTTGCGTTCAGAGGCCGAAATTGCTCAAGCCAATGAGACTGCTCGTCCGGTTGCCCGTTCTTCTGAGGCACTCCCCAAAATTCCAGTCTTAAAGGCTGATGCAGCTCCGGTTAAAAAAGAGGCCGCTAAGCCTGCGATGCCTAACAAAAATGGTATGAACCAAGGCAATCAAGGCAAAGCTCCAGTTCATGCCGTCACGTCCTTTACTAAAGCTCCTGCAGTAGAGCAGACCCGTAACGGGCATGGCGTTGCTTCACCTGTTACCAACCAATCCGCCACCGAAGTCATGAGCGAGATCAGCGAGTTGCAAGATCAACTGCAACAAATGGCTGCTCGGATGGAGATGCTGCAAAGCACTCTTAAAGAGAAAACAGAAGCAATGCCAACTTACATCCCCGATTCTTCTGGTCAGCTGATTGAGCATCTGCATCGGCGTCTCCAACTCCTAGAGTCAAACTGGATGCAGCAACGTCCTGCTTCTTAAATTCCTCAGATTAGTTGATTGAGACTCCTAGAAGGTTCTGAGGCACAAGCCGCAGCATCTACATCAGTCAAGGAATCACCTTCCTAGGGAAAATCAGAAGCTAGGTGAAGCCCCCACCTAGCCAATTCAAAAATCTCGATCAACGTACAAGTTCAGCAGGTGTCAGGGGTGCGTCAGTCTGAGGCTCTTTTGGTGCTTTCATAGGCGCGCTACGAGTGACAGACGAGTCAACTGGCGTATTTCGGTTGCCCCATCCATCATTGGTATCAGAGCGGTTGCTGGCCGGAATCGATGTTCGTCCTACAGGCGTCGAAATAGATACAGCCTCATTCACTTGAAAGTAACGTTGACCACTTTCTGTAAATCGCATCAGGGTGCGACCTGACTGCTCAGAAATTTCTCCGATCTTTTGGTTTACCTCAGGCAGTTGATTACCCGGCTCAAAAACGGCTGTAAAGACAATTCTAGGGTCAGGCTTATAAGGTGTTTCCGCTGTTGATTGATTGAGTTGCCAGGCTTCGACATAGCGTCCATCCGCAGCAACTTGCCAAAGATTCAGACTTGTCTCCCATTTGCCTTGAGCAACTTCGACAACTTCCCGCGCCAGAATCGAGTAGGTCGTGTTAGTTCCAGCAGATTGAGTCACATTGTTGGTGGGTTGTAGATAACGAATTCCACTAATCACTAACTTGCTGCGATCAGGGAGGTTTGTTGTTCCAGAGGCCAGATAAACGCCTGGTCTGCCTGAAGTTTTAACCGCTAAGGTCATTTCGAGTGGTGTTTCTGTTGTTCGAATGCAAGCATGAGTCAAAAGAAGTAGGGGCAAGATCGTAGTCCAACGAAACCGGGTTAAAGCAAAGGGATAATTACGTTTCATCAGTGTAAAACTCAAAATTAGTAAAATCTATCTAGTGAAAATTACGGATAGTTTGGCAATCCCCTGAATAAAGTAAATAAGTTACTTTGGCGCTGATAGTAACTCAAGTTACACGTAAGTGTTCTCTGAAAATTCATCTAAATCCGGCTTTAAAGCGGCGATCGACGAATATTCTTCAAATTTGAATGGGTACTCTAGATTCGAAACTACTTTGACTAGGTTGCAGACCATTTAGAAAGATTATCGACCTCTACAATCATTCGGCGATGCACAATTCTTCCCCTGAGAGTTTCTTACTAAAGCCAGCATCTGCTGGTTTTCGTTTGGCCAGTACAGTAACAATTGCATGGGTTACGGGTTGTGTTATGGGTCAGACAGCGATCGCGGAACCCATTGCTGAATCAGCCCCAACCCCCGACACCTCTAATGTAGCTTCCAATTCAGGGTTTGCAGCACCGGCACCCAATGCTGAAGGGCATGCTGCTGAAGCCAGCGCGGCATCCTTTGAGCTGCAATCTGCAACAACATCCCCTGCCATCGGAGCGGTTGTCAAAACTTCTAAGCCCGTTGCCTTACAACAATCAATTGCAAAGCAAGCCGAACCTGTGCCACAAGCGGTAGCGCCTGCTTTTGTTTTACCGAGTCAAGCAACCTCTAATCCCATAGCATCGCCTACATCTCAACCTGCCCGGTTTGAAGTTGGGGGCGATCGCGGTGTCAAGATAGCCCAGGTTGCCCCATTGCCACCCCTACCCGGTGCGGTAAATCCCTCTGCTTCAAATAACGGAAGCCCATCGGTTGCGAATCCTTACGGAGTGCCGCAAAACGGTGGAAATGCCAGAGGTCAAAGTTATGCTTCGTTCCCCGCTGCACCCAATGCAGTTGCGGGAAATTATGGTAACAACCCGCCTTTAGCCCCTGTTATCCAGAGTGGAACAAATCCTTACGGGTATCCAGCCAACACTGCCCAAGGTATGCCACCCGGTTATGGAATGGCCCAGCCCTACGGACAGGGCATGTATCCTGCGCCTGCCCCCAACCCCTACGCTTACCCAGCCATGGCTCCGGGTAGCGCACCGATGGCCGCCCCTTACGGTTATGCGGCTCCCGGTTATGGACAGCCGATGTATCAGGCTCCACCGCCTAACCCCTACGCCTACCCAGCCATGGCTCCGGGAACCATGCCCGCAGCACCTTATGGTTATGCGGCTCCCGGTTATGGGCAGCCGATGTATCAGGCTCCACCGCCTAACCCCTACGCTTATCCAGTCATGGCTCCGGGGAGTATGCCTGCAGCGCCCTATGGATATGCTGCACCTGGCTATGGACAGCCAATGTACCAGGCTCCCGCACCGAACCCCTACGCTTATCCGGCCATGGCTCCGGGGAGTATGCCTGCAGCGCCCTATGGATATGCCACTCCGGGTTATCCGGCTCCCGGTTATGGGCAACCAATGTATCCGATTCCACCTGGACAAACCGTAGCGATGCCTGGGGTACCCAATCCCTACGGGTATCCAGTCGCTCCGGGAAATGGCCCCTATGGCGTACCTGCACCAGGCTATGGACAGGGCAGCTATGGCACTCAGATGGTGCAAGGGGCACCCTTACCGCCCATGCCAGGGATGCAACCCAATCAAATGGGGTATCCAACCGGAGTTGCAACGGGTATTGGTAGTGACGTTAGAACGCCTTACGCGGTTCCCGCTCCAAATTATGGGCAAGACTGCGTCATGAATGTCTGTTACGGTGCGACTCCGGGGTTAACCGTGCCATCGGCTCCACCCAACAGCCGAACGGGTCAAGCCTTACCACCTCCACCCGTTGAGGCACCTAACTTTTACCCTGGTGGCACTTCCAGTTTACCGACGCAGCCAGGTTACCCGATCGCACAACCCGTGGGGCAGGTCCAACCGACGCAGCCGACGCAAGCGACACCGCCCACCGAGCAACGTCCATCAACCCGGAGTGCGCCGCTCAACTCACCTTCACTCAGACTGCAAGGGGTTGCAATTTACCAGGGTGATGAGTTCTCAGCTCGCGCCCGCGTGGCTGGAATTTATCCACTCACGCCAAATTTGTTGGCAGGCGCAACGCTTGACTTTACGGAAGGGAATGCATTTTCAGATTCGCCAGATGATGGTTTGAATATCAACGAGTTATACCTGGCAGCCTCGATTCCAGCTTTACCCAACCTGCGGTTTGCTGTAGGTCAGCTCGATCTCACCTCGTACTTCGATCGCAATAGTTTTGCGAAAGATGGCGCGACCCACTTCTTCAACACAGCGTTCCAAACAAACCCGGCACTGGCTGCAACTGCGATCGGCTCGCGCCCAGCCGCACTGGTTAACTGGAGCATCACCGACAACGTTGAAGCAAAGGCCGCTGTCTTCTCGTCGTCCCGTAGTCTAGAAGATTTTAGCCTAGATGGTTTTGCGGCAGAAGTTGGGTTTCGCTATGGCAACTTTATCGTCAGAGGCACCTACGCAACTGCGCGCGATGCTGGAGCTGACACGGGTTTCCAAGAAATCTTTCAAGTCGATCGTGGCAACGGAGAAACGGGATTAAAGCGAGGCGATCGGGAAGATTCATTTGGAGTCAATGCTGAGTTATTTATTCCAGAAATCAAAATGGGCATTTTTGCTCGTTATGGTTACTACAACAACCAGGAAATTGGCGAAACAGGCAGCACCTTCAACGTCGGTGTTAGTTTCTTAGACGTTTTCACGCCCAACGATCGCGCCGGCATTGCGTTTGGACAACTGCTCTCAAACAAAGACCTGCGCGATGACGCTGACGAGCGAACGCCAAACGTGCTTGAGGTGTTCTACGACTTTGCCGTACTCCCCAATTTGCGCCTTGGTTTTTCCTACCAGGCGTTGAACGAGTTTTCTGAGAGCATTTTTGGGGTTCGCGTCAAAACCGAATTTGATTTAATCCAGCCCAGGAGGTAGCCCCGATGCGGAAAAGCCCCCCAACTCCTCAAACAAAACGTTTGAATATGAATCACAACAACCGACTGCGCCGGAAACACACTTCCCTATCAGTTCCAATTCTTTCGCTTGGCATTCTCCTAACCAGCGTATCTCTCGCGTTAGAAGCAACGATGCCACAGGTGACGCTAGCTCAGGCTGTACCCGCCGAGGTGCGGGAAGGCTTCTCGCTGTTAAATCGAGGTTTGGTGAATGACGCGATTCGCACCTTACAACGAGCGGTACAACGGTATCCCCAGTCGATTGAAGCAAAACTAGGGTTAGCGATCGCCTACCGACGCGCCGGACGCGATGAGGATGCGTTTCGGGTCTATGAGCAAGTGCTGGTGCAAGACCCGAACAACCGATTGGCATTGCGCAGCGTTGGCTTGCTGGGTGGTTATCGGCCTGAGTGGCAGACACGAGGCATTGAAGCCCTCACAACATTGTTGACCATCACACCCGATGACGTTGAGGCCAGAACGCAACGAGCTTTGTTGTTGGGCTATCAAGGCCGCTTTCAAGAATCGGTTGCCGACTACGAAATCGTCTTACGCACCAACTCTTCGCCGGAAGTGTTGATCGGGGCAGCCCAAAGCTACACCTACGCAGGCGACCCAGCCAAAGCCTTAGAGTTGTTTAACCGCTATCAACAGTCGGGTAGAAAAATCACAGGTTACGCCGCGATCGCCTACTCACGGGCACTGCGTGAAACGGGAAGTCCTTCTCAAGCGGTTCAGTTTTTGGCTCCCCAGCTTTCCTCCAAGTCGGATGATTTGGCGGTACAAACCCGCGTTGAGTTGTCAGGC
>Ga0209172_10001288_pt1 | contig 55078 bp, 41 predicted proteins | sample LarsenN4metaG_FD_184113 | JGI IMG/M metagenome (GOLD analysis project Ga0209172, IMG submission 184113) | Hot spring sediment bacterial and archeal communities from British Columbia, Canada, to study Microbial Dark Matter (Phase II) - Larsen... ...
ATCATGGAGAATGAATATTTAGTCATGCTTAAACTCCTTTTTTTTTATCTGCGGCTCTCATTATAACATAATTGTGGCTATTTTTACCACTTTTTTATTGACATTCAACACTTCTGCCAGAAAGCAAATGAAAATTTGACTATATCTGTGAATAATTTGGAATCGCGCAACCGAGAGATTACGAAACTGAGCGAACTCAGCCACCTCCTGCAGGGTTGTCGCACGTTGAAGGAGGCTTATGCAGTGATTGGGGAGAGGGTGCAACCTTTGTTTCCCAATTTGATTGGTGGTGTCTTCGCCGTGTCTGACTCAAAACAGGTGGTGGAGACGATCGCCACTTGGGGGAATCCGGCCCTCAACTGCAATCTCTTATCCACGAATTCTGACAATTTGCTCCCATCCAACACTAGAGAGGTAGTGGATGGGCTATCGCAGGTGCTGTGCCGGTATATGCACCCAGACTCACCGCCAGCAGAATACTACTGGGTGCCAATGATGACAGCCGAAGAGACGATCGGCTTGCTGTATCTGAGCGCCCCAGAAGCCGGACTGCTCACGGAAGCCAAACAGCACTTAGCCATGACTGTGGCGGAACATATCGGTTTAGCCTTGGGCAACTTGAAACTGCGGGAAACTCTGAAGAATCAAAGTATTAAAGACCCCCTGACGGGACTTTATAATCGCCGTTATATGGAGGAAGCGGTTAACCGAGAAATCCAACAAGCGGCCCTGGAGCAGCGAGCTTTAGGAATTATCATCCTTGATATCGACTACTTCAAACGTGTTAACGATACTTTCGGCCACCCGGCGGGGGATACGGTACTGAAAACCGTGGGAGAATTTTTGCAAAAAAGCATTCAGAGCAAGGATTTGGCCTGTCGCTACGGCGGGGAGGAATTTATTATTATGATGCGAGAAACCAACCTAGATGTGGCAAAAAAACGCGCCGAGCTGCTGAGATGGGGTGTGAAATCGCTCCCCGTAGAGCATGGGGGACAGAACCTCGGTTGTATTACCATCTCTCTTGGGGTTGCTTGTTTCCCGGAACACGGTAGCACCCTGGCAGAATTGATCCACGCCGCTGATGCGGCATTATACCGCGCCAAGGCACTGGGGCGCGATCGTTCTCAAGTGGCGCTTGAGATAGAGGATATCCGGATCCATCCGGTCAGGGAAGCGATCGGCTCGGAACCACCGGAAAAGTCATGCCGGGACAATGACGCCACCAGCACGATCGAATATTTGACTTCCGACTCATACAAAGGACGCATCTGAGGCAAAACTGCGGCGGACTTCTTCCCTTTTTGTCCCATACTGGAATCAGGGAAGTATCATCCCCGTGGTGAAACTGCCAGAGCCTTCTGGTCATCTACTGTCATGGTGTATTCTGCCGCATCTATTTTGCCCTCTTCGCATCAAAAAGCCAGCCGCCGCCACGAAAAGCCACTTTGGGAGTACCAAGCCGGGAAGGTTTTGGCTGCATTTCTATCTGAGCGATAGGCTTTCTCTCCTCTCCGAGTAAGGCAGGGGGGAGAGAGGAGATGGCTCCCAGCCGGATTGAGAAAATTAGGTTGCTCCTTTAAGGAATTGGTATGAATCCGCTTCTGAAAAAATTATTAGCCCGTCGCCGCTTGGAGTACGTCACTATCGATGAGAACTTCACAGTTATCGAAACATCTGTGGGGGTGCAGCGCTTTGCCGATCGTTCTGACATCTTAAATGCCGGTCACGATGTGCGAGAATTCTTTCCCGAACTTTTTGGCATAGAAGAACTGCTCCTCAATGTTATGCAAGGCAAAGAATCTTGCTTTGAATTAAAAGGAGTCGGGCGATTTTATCAAAACAAAACTATATATTTTGATTTGTCTGTAATTGAAGACCTTCAAGAGCATTTTGCCACCCGGTTAATTATTTTATTTGAAGATGTTACAGAAAATATGGACGCTACCCAAAAATTAGTCCAACGTTCTAACCGGACTAATCTTTTGGTTAATCAATTAAAATCGTCATTAGATTATATTGACAAATTAATTGCCTCCATTGCTGATGCTTTATTCGTTACCAATATTTTGGGAGACATTAAAAACGTTAACAAAGCCGCACAAATTTTATTTGGTTACGAGCAATCAGAATTGATTGGTCAGCCCATATCATTAATCGTAGCGGATGCCAACTTTTTTAAAAAAATCAGTACATCTAAAACCAAAAACCTAGAAAATATAGAAGTTATTTGTCAAAAGAAAGACGGGGAAAAAATTAACGTATCTTTTTCATTCGCCTTATTTGAATCAGAAGAAGATGTTTATAATTGTATTTACATTGGTAGGGACGTAACTGGGCGGAAACGCATGGAGGCGGAATTATACCAAGCCAAAGAAAAACTGGCTGCCTCCAGCCAAATATTAGAAGAGCAGCGCCGTCAAATTGAGCGGTTGGGAGAATTCAGCTATCTGCTGTCATCATGTGGCACCTTGGAAGCAGTTTATCAGACGATCGCCCGTCAGGTGCCGCCGTTTTTCCCAGAATTCATCGGTAGCATCATTGCCCTTGACAGCTCTCAACGGCTAGTTAATGCCGCTTGCACTTGGGGATATGCCTCCCCCCACCAGCAAAAGCAATTCTTAATTCATAGTTGTAAGGCATTAGAAAAATATCCCGCAAATTCTCCCCCCGAAAAACTGGTGGAATTGCTTTGCCACCAACTCCACCCTACCACCACTCCCGTGGAATATTTATGTTTACCAAATCGCGCCTGGGACTCGATTTCGGCGTTATTTTATTTGCGCGCCAAAGCCAAAGGGCAGTTAACCGAGGAGAAAAAGCGTTTAGCCACTACTATTGTGGAATACATCGCCTTAGCTTTGGCTGGGTTCAAGCGGTCTCCATGTCAGGGAATAAGCCAGTATCCAGCGCAACTAAAGACGCAGGGTGGCGGTAAATGAAGGCTAATTGCTAATTAATTAAATGCTTTTACTCAAATCCGAGAGAATGGGACAATAATTGCGAGGGCAGGTGACATGAAAAATATCTATAATTTTCCTCATGTAGTTTTACTAAAATCTCGGTTATCACGCCGAATTGTGATTTGGGTATTTACCAGTATTGTATTAGTTGAGTTTTTGATCCTCATGCCTTCAGTCTATCGGAGGCAGGAAGAACTCCTGGGGCAATTGGAAGAGGTAGGGTTGGCAACAATGCTGCCATTAGTGCGGTGGCAAGAATTGAGCGGGAGTCCAGAGATGGTTCTGGCCGTAGCGAAGGAGCTAGTACCTTATGCGCCAGTATTGGGAGGGGTAATTTATCTAGGCGATGGGGAGAAAATTGGCACTTTTGGGGAGGAAATACCTAATCTGTCTTTCACGATGGTGAAGGAGCAAAATCGCCAGAGACAACGGAGTTCTGATGGGGACAGATATGATGTGGCTTGGATTGCTCAACCGGGACATAGAGAATATCCATTATGTCAGTCCCTGGTGATGATTTTGGGTGGGCAAGAGAAAATTAAACATCGGGATGAAGGGATAGAAATGGTATTAGTTTTGCGTTTGGATGCTTCGGGGGTGAGGTGGGAACTGAAAAAATACGTGGTGCGCATCGCCGGGTTAGTGCTGATTATTTGCCTGTTTGTTACTTTGACGACGATGGTGGCGATCGGCTCTAACCTCATTGTCCCCATCCTGCAACTGCGCCAAGCCTTGCTCAAGGTGGCCGCGACGAAAGGAGAGGAGCAGAATGTAGAGGGAAACTTAATCCTGGTCAACCGGGATGATGAACTCGGTGATGTCATGGATGCCTTTAACTCGATGAGGTCACAAATTTACAACCATCTACTGGCCATTAAAGACCGAGAGCTGAAGCTGGAGAGTTTGGTACAAGAGGTAAATGCGGAACGCGATCGAGCCGAAAAGCTGTTGCTGAACATCCTGCCAAAGCCGAACGCGACAGCGTCGCGCGCTAGCGCTTCGCCGAGCAATTGAAAAGGGAAGATTACCCGAACCGGAGGACGGCGCAACCTCTCGCCGAAAGTTTTGCCGAGGCGACCGTGTTATTTGCCGATATCGTCGGCTTTACCCAGCTCGCCGCCACCATCCCACCCACAGAAATCGTGAACCTGCTCAACCAGCTATTTACCGCGTTTGACCAATTGGCCGAAGCGCATGGGTTAGAAAAGATTAAAACCATCGGCGATGCCTATATGGTAGTGGGTGGGGTGCCCCTACCGCGACCGGATCACGCGGAGGCGAACGCCGTTAGGCGTCGCGTCAGCATCGCGGCAATGGCCCTGGATATGCAGCAAGCCATACAAAACACAATTCTGGAAACCGGTCAACCCTTGAGCATCCGCATCGGCATCAACTCCGGCCCCGTAGTGGCTGGGGTGATTGGCATCAAAAAATTCATCTACGACCTGTGGGGGGATACGGTGAACACCGCCAGCCGCATGGAATCTCACGGTATTACCGGCTGCATTCAGGTGGCCGAATCAACTTACACCCTGCTGCGCGATCGCTACCACTTTCAACCACGTGGCACCATTGAAGTCAAAGGCAAAGGTATGATGCGCACCTACCTACTCACTGGCAGAAAACCTTAGTTAGCAAAAAACCGCCACCCTTTTTTCCTTGAGCCCCACCACCCCAAAATTAGGCAAAACCTGTGTTAACATCAGGAAAAAACCTTCTCTCAAATAACATCAATGGGTAAGGTTCTCGTCCTCAACGCATCATACGAGCCGCTCAACATCACCAACTGGCAAAGGGCAGTGGTGTTGTTACTAAAAGGCAAAGCCGAGCAACTGGAGCATAACGGCAAATACATCTATGCCGAAGTGCCCTTGCCCACAGTAATTCGACTGCGCCACTACGTCCGCGTTCCTTACAAAGAAATTCCTCTCACCCGAAGGAATATACTGGAGCGGGACACCCACACCTGTCAATATTGCGGCTACACCGGGGGTGATTTGACCCTAGACCACGTAATACCCCGCTCTCGTGGTGGGGGAGATACCTGGGAAAATATGGTAGCGGCCTGTGTCCGCTGCAACGTCCAAAAGGGCAATCGCACCCCCAAGGAAGCCAATATGCCCTTGCGCTATCCGCCGCGCAAACCATACAGCAGCCTCTACTTTGAAGTCAAAAAGCAATTGAGGAGCGGCACTCATCAAGAGTGGCAAAAATACGTCATCGGCGTTACAGCCCCCAGCAGTTGAGCAAAATGCTGGGGGTTTTTTGCATCTTTAAGCAACTAGGGAAACAGTCATAGGCGTTTATCCCTAGGTCGCTGGGGTTGGCCGATCGGTCAGCGCTGGCAGTATTTTTATGTCAAAATTTAGTGATATGGGCGAGGAAACGATCGACAAATGACAAATGACAAATGACAAATGACAAATGACAAATAACAAATGACAAAATCAGTGGCAGCATCTAAGAGCCTGAAACTTTATTTCATCCGCCACGGCATCGCCGCAGACAAAGGAAACTACCCCCAAGACGAAGACCGCCCCCTCACAGACAAAGGCGAGAAAAAAACCCGACAAGTCGCCGAGCGACTGCGGGAAATCGACGCCACTTTTGACCTAATTTTGACCAGTCCCCTGTTGCGCGCCCACCAAACCGCCCTCATCCTCCAAGAAATGGGGCTGACCCCAGCAGTGAAAATATCCACCTCCTTGGCTCCCGGTGGTGACATCCACAACTGGTTAAGCTGGCTGAGCCAATGGCGGTCAGAAGGAGGCACCGACTTAGGCTTAGTTGGGCACCAGCCAGATTTAGGTGACTGGGCACAAATACTCATCTGGGGCGAGGTCGCTAGCGCCACGCCTGACGGTGTTCGCGAGCCGATCGTCCTGAAAAAAGCTGGGATCCTGGGGCTCAACCTGCCCCATAGTGGGGATCCAGTGGGAAACAGCGAGCTATTTTGGCTCACCTCCCCCAAACTGCTCCTCGGCGAGTCAGGTATTAAATAATCCTTTTAAAAACCAAGTCAGCACAATAGTTCTGGTAAGTTGCCCTCAGAACGATTAAGTGCAACCAAGAATAAAGGTATGACTGTCGCCGAAGCGAAAGCAGGTTTGGAGTTCAAGCCCGGTTTGGAAGGCGTCCCCGCTACCCTTTCCAGCATCAGCCATGTAGATGGTAAAAAAGGAATCTTGGAATATCGCGGCATTCCCATAGAAGAGCTGGCAGCAAAAAGCACCTTTTTGGAAACCGCATATTTACTCATCTGGGGTCAACTTCCCACCACAGAAGAACTTACAGCCTTTGAACATGAAATCCGCTACCACCGGCGGATCAAATACCGCATTCGGGATATGATGAAATGCTTCCCGGAAAGCGGCCACCCAATGGACGCCCTGCAAGCCTCGGCGGCGGCCCTGGGGTTGTTCTACTCCCGTCGAGCTTTAGATGATCCAGCTTACATCCGCGGCGCTGCCGTGCGGCTGTTAGCCAAAATTCCTACGATGGTGGCGGCTTTTCAGCTCATGCGCAAGGGTAACGACCCGGTGCAACCTCGGGATGACTTGGACTACTCCGCCAATTTTCTGCATATGCTCACGGAGCAAGAAGCAGACCCCCTAGCGGCAAGGGTTTTTGACATCTGTTTAATCCTCCATGCCGAACACACCCTCAATGCCAGCACCTTCTCGGCTCGGGTCACGGCTTCTACCCTCACAGACCCTTATGCGGTGGTGGCATCTGCTGTGGGCACTCTCGCCGGTCCCTTGCACGGGGGGGCGAATGAAGAGGTCCTGGAGATGATTGAGGAAATTGGCTCGGTGGGAAATGTCCGCAGTTATATAGATAATCGCATCGCCCGCAAAGCCAAGATTATGGGGTTCGGCCACCGGGAGTACAAGGTGAAAGACCCCCGCGCCACCATCCTGCAACACCTAGCGGAACAACTATTTGCCAAGTTTGGCCGGGACGAGTTCTACGATATCGCCGTGGAGTTGGAAAAAGTGGTGGAGGAAAAACTCAGCCACAAGGGAATTTATGCCAACGTAGATTTCTACTCTGGGTTGGTTTATCGGAAATTAGGGATTCCTAGCGATTTGTTTACCCCCATCTTCGCTATCTCCCGCGTCGCCGGTTGGCTGGCCCACTGGAAAGAACAGCTCGGAGAAAACCGGATCTACCGGCCCACGCAGATTTACACCGGTAATCGTAATGCTGCCTACATTCCCCTCGAAGAACGCCAATTCCAGGCCGACTCGCCCGATGCGAACTGAGACCGAGAAACTGGAATCAGTGTGGTTCCCATACAGAGTATATGTGTGAATTTCAGACATATATGTTTCACAAGATTGATTCACATATAACTCAACTGAATTATCCACGCTGACGGGAATTGTCAACATTGGTAATTTGGCAAGAGTACCCTTAGACCTAGAGTCTGAGGGTTTTTTTCTGGTCAAGGCGGACCTTGATTGCTCCGTCCCTCCCCGCCGGTGGGACATTTCCTTACCGAGAACGCTTACCGCCGCTGGTTTTGGATCCGCCAGCCGAGGACGATCGTCCGCCTGCGCCACTCCGCCGCGTGACACCAGGAATGGAGGTTTGACCGTCGAGGAGGTCGGGAGTAGCGGCCACATTCCGGCGGGTAGTTGTCCTAAAGGTGACGTTCACCCCTTCATTAGATTGCTCCAACACTAACATTGGGGTAGGTTTGGCAGTTTGATCCCAGTGGATATAAGCGACTCGGCCTTGAATTGTGGGTTGCCAAGTATCGTGGTCTTCCTTCTCGGTCAAATAGTTTTCTAGACAATCGATGATTTGACTGATGGTTTTGGAAGTCGCCTGGGTGGGCAATTTGGTTAACTTAATTTGAATCCGGAAAAGAACGCGCTTTTCGATTTTGGCAATTTCTCCGGTTTCATAGGTGACATCGAATACTTCATCTACCTGACGCCCTTTTCCTTGGTTTTCCGCATTGGGACGTAGGGCTACAGTAATTCTATCTTTGACTTTGACTTTGATTTGATTGACTATGGCAAAGTGGAAGTTTTCCTCCGCCATCCGCATTCTCAAGTAGTCTAGGTTAAACTCTCGGGAGTGGATGAGGTCGGGATTTTTCTCCATTTTACTGATGGTTTCGATGGCCATCTTCATTTTTTTCTGCATTTCCTGATTTTTGAATTGCTCAAATTTCAGCTTTTTGTCATAATTGCTGAGTTGAATTTTTGAGAATACTAATGAGGCAATCAGCAGAAAAAACAAGACGCCAGACAATCCCATCCCGATCGGGTCTGCCAGCAGTTTATTTACGGGTGAGTCCTTCGGCGCTGCGGTTGGCGCTAGCAAAGGTTGAACTACGATGATAGGGCGTGACATAGGCGGTAGGTTTTAGAATGAACTTTTATCTAAAATGACCCTCAAAGCGCTGGGCTGGGCTTCCAGAAACTGAGTTTCTGAACCAACAACCTTGATGTTTTAAACCAGTTGCTATGGACCAAAAACTGGGTTTCTTCTCATCTGTGGGTATGACAGCAGGAGCCTTCATGGGAACCGTCACGACGCTACGCTTTCCCTAGGGGTTCGGCGGCGCCTATCAGCGGTGAGCAGGGTACTGGGGACAAAGCATTTCTCGATTCTAAGGGCACTGGAGGCACTCCCATACTATATTTTGGCATTGTCACTTGTCATTTGTCCTTTGTCCAAGAGTCCTTTGTCACTGGTCCATTATCCCTGGTAACAGAACAAATGACCAATGACCAATGACCAATGACCAATTAGTGAACCCACCGCACGCGGTAGTCCCGGGCGTCAATATGACTGATATAGGGTAAATGGCTGTAACGTCCCAAGCCTCCCGGCCACCAGGGGTCTAGCAACCAGTACAACTGGTCTCCGGTGAGTCCATCGCAGTAAAAGTCAATGGCATCACCCACAATATGACGGCTTTGGGAGGCACCGCCAGCACTGCGATTCACGTCTGGGGGACGATACCAACTGGTGACGTGAAATGGTCGCCCGATGCGATCGCGTGCTTGTTGGGCCAGCTTGGCAATGCGCACGATCGCATCCACCGTGTCCTGATCCGGCGGCATCCGGCTGCCTCCATGAGTGGCTTCGGCCCAAGTAAAGCTACCATTAGGAATAATAGAGGCATAAACTTGGATATTGTCCGGTTCCCACCTTTGCGGTCTAGCGGGCACCACTACCACTGGCTCCGGTGGTGCGTCCGGGCTACCGCGTCTGGCTTGGTTCATGCGCTTGAGGTCCTCAAACAAGGATGCGATCGCCTGCTCCCTAGTCGCCAAACCCCGCCACAGTTGCACCATTCTGATCAGAGCTTCCCGCTGGTGGTCTTTTTGGGCGTAAAAACTGGGGATGCGATTCAAAAATCCCAGCAGTTCCCTGTCCAATATCGCCGCCGCATTTTCCAGAGCTTTGGGGTCATTTCTCGCTTGAGTCAGGCTTTGGGCATTTAATCCCAAACTTTGGAGAGTTTCCGCCCGAGATTTGAGCTGCCGCCACAACTGCACCACTTCCGTCAAAGCGTTGCGCTGGCTAGCCTCACCACGATAATTTTGCGGCACCCGCTGCACGAAAGCCATCAAAGCCGGATCGATCGTGGTCAAATTGGTTTGGGGCGATGTGTTGAAAGCCAACACCGCGATCGCCTCCTCCCGAGAATCCTGCTGCCGCCAAAGTTGACTCAATCGCAGCAGCGCTTCCCGCTCCTGGGGAAAACCTCGGTACGCGCTAACCGCCTCTTGGATAAACTTCAGCAACTCTCCATCTACCGTAGCGTAATTCGGGGTGCCACCATCCGCCGTCCCCATTCCTGGCAACCCCAAGGCAGTCATCGCCGCTGCCGGACCGTCCAACCCCTGCCAAATCCGATAAGCCTCCAGCAACGCCGAGCGCTCGTGGGGCAAACCCTTATAGAATCGCGGAATCTCGATCGCCAACTTCAACAGCGACGAATCCAGATATGCTTGATTTCGGGGCAACTTCTCTCGTCCCAAATCAATCCCCAAATCCTCCTGATAAGCCTTTGCCAGCACATCCCCTTTACAAGCCTCCAAGCGGGCCGCTTGTTCATCCCTCACCGTCGGTACATAACCCGCCGCCACCGCCAGAATAAATCGGTCCGTATAGCGCCCCTGGTGCCCGTCCCACAACTGGGAAGCCTCCCAGCCTTTAGCCCGCAAGCTATCCGTCAAACTCCGAATCGTATTCGCCCCATAATACACCTGCTTTGCAAATGTATTCACATCCGACAACCCAATCCGATTTACCGGTGATATCCCCAATCCCGTTTCCTCATCATCCAGCTTCGGAGAAGCATGCGCCACATACAACGCCGCTAAAATCGGCTTGTGGATGCCTACCCTTTCCGCATCAGCAAGATACTTATAGTTTCTCTGGTCTGGTGACAGTTTTGCCATAGCCTTCGATCGTAAACATCCATCCCTTGACTCGCTGACGCCCCCCAACCCCACCCTCAACCACAATTTATGAGCTATTTACCCCTGCTTGAGGCATTTGAGCTAGAACTAATCACCAACATCCGCCTCATCGCTACCGATATGGATGGCACCATGACCAAACGAGGTAAATTATCCTCAGATTTAGTGCGTGCCTTAGAAGATTTAGAAGCGAATGGGGTCATCGTCCTAATTATCACCGGTCGTTCTGCCGGTTGGGTCAGCGGTTTGAGCAGCTTGCTCCCAGTCGTCGGAGCCATTTGCGAAAACGGCGGCATATTTTACCCCAGCAATGGGTCTAACCCCCTACCCCTAACCCCCATTCCCCACATCCCAACTCACCGCCGCCAATTGGCGGCAACTTTCGCCCGCCTCCAAGCCGAATTTCCCCAAATTCAGGAGTCATCCGATAACCCCTTCCGCCTCACAGATTGGACATTTGACGTAGCAGGGTTAACCACTGAAGATTTAGACCGCCTCAGCAGCCTATGCGCCTCCGAGGGCTGGGGCTTCACCTTTTCCACTGTCCAGTGCCACATCAAACCCATCAACCAGGATAAAGCCACCGGACTGCTGCAAATGCTGGCCGCCAACTGGAACGATTTTACCCCACATCAGGTGATCACTGTAGGAGACAGTCCCAACGATGATACCTTATTCAATGGCGAAAAATTCCCCCTTTCCGTCGGCGTCGCCAATGTTCTGGATTACCAGAGTCAGCTCACCTATCCGCCAGCATATATCACCACTGCCCCAGAAGCCGACGGATTTTGTGAATTAGCCCGATATATTTTAAAATCCCGCTCTTAGACTTTCAACCATACCAAGACTTTGGCTCTATCCTCTATTTCGATTAATTTTTTATTTCACATCCAGCATTTATGAAAAATTAATGACCATCAGCAGGGGTTTTAAGACAATAACTCGGCTTGATTGCTCCTGATTGAGAATTGCTATTCCATATCTAGTAATTTTACCTACTCCATGATGCTGGATATGGCACTTGGGCAATTACATGGTTTTGCCCTGTTCCTGCCGCCACCATCAAAGAACAAGGCATGAGAAAAAATTGGCATCCAGATATCTCTAACCGAGCCCTAGAGATTTCAGATGTTCAGCGGCTTGAGTGAGCATTTGGATACTGGTTTTAGTTTGGCTGATCCCCGTGGCGGTTTGCTGGGCACTTTCGTTGATGGCATTCATGGCTTCTAGCACTTGTTGAATCGCGATCGCCTGCTGTTTCGCCGTCAGTGATATTTGCTGCGAACTCAACACGATATTATTCGCAGCCGTCACAATATTATCAATTCTCATTATTTCATTACCATTATTCGCACCTGTAGCCGTGAGCAGCCGAATATCACTTACCAGCATCCCAATATTATCCGCTGACTTTTTGCTCTGATCCGCCAGACGGCGAATTTCTCCCGCTACCACATTAAATCCTCTCCCTTGCTCTCCCGCTCGTACTGCCTCCACCGCCGCATTCAAAGCCAGCATATTAGTTTGATTGGCCAGTTCCGTTACCATATTATTCATTTTGCCAATTTCCATACTTTTCTCGCTCAACCGCATCACCAAATGTCCCACGTGGCGGGCTGCTTGTGCCGATGTTTCTGCTTGCTCTGCTGCTTGGTTAGCCGAAATATTCAGCTCATCCATTGTCGTAGTAGTTTGGTTGATAGAACTTGCCTGAGCATTAGCAATTCTTTCTTGCTCTTCTACAGTGGCAGCCAGTTCCCTCGCTGAACCCGATATAGAAGCAGCAGCCTGTTCTATCGTTCTCATAATCACCCGGGCGACCATCCATGAAATCACCGAACCGAATATGATTACTAACAAGGTACTACCCCAAGACGTGAATTGAGCTAAAATGTAAATTCGAGTTGATTCTTCTTGCTTTATTACTAAATTTGCCTCCTGAATTCTGATCATTTCACCAACTCTTATTCTAATCTCGTCCATAATTATCTTTCCTTCACCGGATAAGACTAAATCTCTCACTTCTTTTTCTTTGCCAGCTTTTTTCAGTAAAATAGTTTCGTCCAATTCTTGCATTTTTTGCTGAGCCAAATTGCCAATCTCGGTAATTATTTTGATTTGGTCTGGGTCTTTGTTTAGGTCTTCTTTTAAAGATGACAAGGTGTTATTTGGCTGTATTTTGCTGTTGTTGTAAGGGTCTAAAAAACTTATGTCATTGGTGTATAAAAACCCTCTTTGACCAGTTTCCGCATCTACCAATGCTTTTTCTAGGGCATTAAGATTCGCTTTTGTTTTATAAACAAATGTCACTTCCTCTGCGGAATCAATCAATTTTTTTTGGCTCCAACTAGCAGTAATCGCTACCAGTAGCATCAAGATAACAATTCCGCCGAATCCACCAAATACAGTTTGATTGATTTTCATTGCGATTTCCTCCAACTATCTAAAATTACCGGAACGAAAATTATGTTGATTTCCATAAAAATATCACTTTCTGATTAATGAACTGCATCTCATTGCTGATTTAATTGCCGTTCACCAATTATCTGGATTAAAATCTAAAATCAGGCAGCCCCCCACATCTAACTAATTCTATCAAATCTGGTAAATTAACAGTTTGCTAACTCTTGCGGTTTCATCGGTGTATGGTTTATTTCAACTAATTTTAAGCAATCATGGGGATTAATTGCAGCTCCCGATAGGAGCGCATGCAGACTCGCCCCCTGCTGTAGATATAAGGTGATTCCGCCCGCACTACCGCCGCTGAGAATCCGTGCGATTATTTATGCAGATGTACTTATCTGGACTAACAGGGCATTAGGCTGTTCGCCTCCATTAATTTAACACAATTTGTTCTCAAAGTTGGTGAGACTACACCAGATTAAGCGAAAAAATTGATCTGATGCAATAGTGCCGTTGTTTCGTATCACTATGAGATAAATTTATAATGATTTTATTTTCCATTTCCGTCAGTAACTAAATCTCCGTCAATCTCACTGGATATATATTTAACACGTTATTTATCTGGTTAAAAATTGTTGCTAGTTGGCAATTATTTATGTACACATTTTTTGAGAGACTTAGGAGAAGTGGGAAAAGACCGATTCAGGAGGCAAGTGAGCCGGGAGGGGAGTAGGGCAGGAGAAAATGAAAATCCGGAAATATAGAGGCAGGTGAGAATAGTGTTGAGCTATCGTAGATAGTAGATTTAGCCCGAGGTTGGCGGAAAAAATGAAAAAAATTATTTTGCTGGGAATGTTTGTAGTGGGGCTGATTTGGGCGATCGCCAGCTACAGCGGCCTAGCCACTCAAGGTACATACAATACCATAGTTTTGGACTTTCGGGAAGACATTCCCGCCGCCGAGATCCAGAACCAGCTAAAAGCCCTAGCCCAGAATTACCAACTAGCCCCCCGTCTGAACAGCGAATTTTCCCAAGCGGATAACCTGTACATTGTCAGGGGCGATGCTGCCGCCACGCCTAAAGGCGTTCAGCAACTATTGCAAACTCTGAAGCGCTCAGAAGTAGCCAAATATACAGAATATATCGAGCCAGACTTTGTATATAGCGCTTTAGGGGTTCCCAACGACCCAGATTATCACAAACAATGGAATCTGCGGAGCATCAACGCGGAAAAAGCCTGGGAAGACACAGCCGGTAGTGGCGTCACCGTGGCCGTAATTGATACTGGGATCAGCCGCGTCCCCGACCTCAAAGATACCAAATTCGTCAAAGGCTACGACTTTGTAAACGATAATGATATAGCCGACGATGATAACGGTCATGGCACCCACGTCGCAGGCACCATTGCCCAAACCACCAACAACGGCTATGGTGTGGCAGGGGTTGCCTATCAAGCCAGCCTCATGCCGCTGAAAGTCCTATCAGCCAGCGGCGGTGGGACAGTAGCCGATATCGCCGAAGCCATTAAATTTGCTGCCGATAACGGCGCTGATGTGATTAACATGAGCCTTGGCGGCGGTGGCGAAAGCCAAGTAATGAAAGAAGCGATCGCCTACGCCCACAACAAAGGTGTAGTCATCATCGCCGCCGCAGGTAACTCCGGCGAAAACTCCGCCTCCTATCCCGCCCGCTACACCAACGTCATCGGCGTATCCGCCCTTGGCCCCACCAGCGAAAAAGCGCCCTACTCTAACTTTGGCGCTGGCGTCGATATCTCCGCTCCTGGCGGCGACAAAAGCGAAAGCGAAGCTGGTGGTATCCTGCAAAACACGATCGACCCCAATAGCGGCGAACCAGTATTCGCCTACTTCCAGGGCACCAGTATGGCAGCCCCCCACGTCGCCGGTGTCGCCGCCTTAGTTAAAGCCAGCGGCGTCAGCGACCCCGAGCAAATCACCCAAATTCTGCTCCAGTCCGCTCGCACCGTCAAAGAAGACCCCCTCAACCATTTCGGAGCCGGACAGCTAGACGCCGCCAACGCCGTCGCCCTCGCCACCAAAGGTCAAATCACCTTCCGGGACTTCTTCCGCTGGTTGCGGGATAACGGCTATCTCAACCCCCGTTTCTGGATCGACGGTGGCGCTTACGCTCTGCTGCCGAAACTGGCAATGGTTTTGGGTTCCTACCTCCTCGCCTGGTTCTTGCGCAATTACTTCCCCTTCGGGTGGAGTTGGAACCTCACTGGTGGTTTAGTCGCCGGTAGCAGCGGCTTATTCGTTTTACGTGGGTTATACATCTTTGACTTGCCCCAAGCACCCTTCCGAGTGATGGGCAGTTCCATTCCCGAACTGGGCACCGCGATCGGTGGCACCAGCGCCCTCAACCCCATTTTTGCCAGCGTACTAATTCCCGCCGTGTTAGTAGTATTGTTGCTGGGGAACCCGAAATGGAAATGGTTTGCCATCGGTTCCGCCCTCGGCGTTGCGAGCTGTTTAGCCGTTAGCGCCGTAGTCTCCCCCAGCCTATTATGGGTTGGCAGTGGGATGGGGGCGAGGGCCTTCCTCGTGGTTAATGCCTTACTCTGCTTTGCCCTCGCCCGCTTAGCCGTCCAAGATGAGAGGCAAACTGTATGAGCATCAACCTCACTGGGACGATTAAACGCATCGATATCGGTACTGGCGCCTGGGCTTTAGCCGCTACAGATGGCAAAACCTATGAAATCGCCCGAGGCGCCCCCAAAGAGATGTTAAAAGCTGGTCAACAAGTCAAAGTTATCGGTAACGTGCGCGATGACGTGATGACCTTTGCCGCGATCGGGCCAGTGTTAGAAGTCCAAACCTTCGAGCCCGTAGGTTAATCCGCCCCATTGTCCAAGAGTCCCTTGTCAAATGACAAAGGACTCGCTGGACTTAGGACAATCACAAAAAAAAACTCCCGGCTGGGTGGAGCCGGGAGGCGTCAATCAGGGTGCATCTACCATTCATCTCTTCTGGGGTAGGGCATCAATATCAGGAAATGTGGGCAACCAGGTGGCAAAAATTACCTTGACCCTCACGCCTGCCCGGTCACTCGTCCCTGGTCATTTGTCATTTAACAAAGGAAAAAGAACTATTCACTAGAGACAAATAACAAAAGACGATCGTGCTATCATAAAAAAACTCCCGGCTGGGTGGAGCCGGGAGGTGTCAATCAGGGTGCATCTACCATTCATCTCTTCTGGGTTAGGGCATCAATATCAGGAAATGTGGGCGACCAGGCGGTAAAAATTACCTTGACCCTCACTGGGCTCCGGTTACTCCTCCCTCATCATTTGTCATCTCACAAAGAAAAAAAGACCCTTGACAAAGGACAATCGCAAAAAAAAACTCCCGGCTGGGTGGAGCCGGGAGGTGTCAATCAGGGTGCATCTACCATTCATCTCTTCTGGGTGAGGGCATCAATATCGGGACAAATTTTGCTGAAGTTAGGTGATCCAGTGCCTTGGTGTCACCAGCAGACAAAAAAAACTCCCGGCTGGGTGGAGCCGGGAGGTGTCAATCAGGGTGCATCTACCATTCATCTCTTCTGGGGTAGGTCATCAATATCGGGACAAATTTTGCTGAGGCGAGGTGAGTCAGTACCTTGGTGTCACCAGCAGACAAAAAAAACTCCCGGCTGGGTGGAGCCGGGAGGTGTCAATCAGGGTGCATCTACCATTCATCTCTTCTGGGGTAGGTCATCAATATCGGGACAAATTTCGTCTCGATTGCGGGAGCATCATTTGCACCAGCCGAGAGCAACAACAATTCTTGTGGTTGGCTTAAAGCTGAAATCAGAACCAACGCCAGGGATATAAGAACCAAATACATTAGTAATGACCTGAGAAAGCAGCATCAGGATAAATATCTATGAAAATTAGTTGAATTTAAAATATTTAGTTAAAAACCAATAAAAAGTCGATATGAAAGTATGATTTATTGGCTTTTTTGGAAAAAAATAGCCGAATTTTTAAGTAGTGGTTAACGGATACTTTGGCGGCCAAGCGGCGATGGGATAGGGAAATGATCGCCGGTTGTCTGGAGGCATGAAAAAAATCCGGCTCTGGCGAGCCGGACAGGTCAATCAGGGTGCATCTATTGTCAAGATAATTCGCGGGAAGAAGCAAGCGGTCAGGAAAGTTTTCTGGTTCCTAGGGGATAAATTGGCGACCTAGGGGTCAAACCCTATCAGGCAAGGGATTATTAGACATAATCAGGGAGAAAATCTTGTCTGAAAGCAAGAAAAGCTGCCCGATCAAGGGCGATCGATCATGTCACAGAGAAATCACCGAGAGTGGTAACTTTTTGATCGCCAACAACGTCATCTATGGCGATGGATAACATCAAAATCGCAACTTTTGCAGGAGCATCTGGCTGGCTACCTGAAAATACTGTTAGCCGGAAAGGCGCTGAGCTTCCGAGCTAAAATGGATCCAAGGGTGATCCCAGTGGCAATAGGGGTGGTGCTGCGACCCCCGGCCAGAATGCCACGAGGACGGTGGGAGGTTTTGGATGCAGCCCAGCAACCCGGAAAAATATTGAGCGCGAGCAGCGGGAAAAAGCGGAGCCCGGGTGTTGGCAGCCCACTGCCATTCCCCAAAGCGAAACAAGCTGTATCGGATGCAGGCAATTAGCAGGAGTGCAGGAAAGCTGTGACCCAGAAATTTGAGGAATTGCACATCTCCGTCACCCCGATCGGTGATGATGAATACTTGGTGCGCACGGAACAGGCACCTAAAGGCGTCCTGCCAGCGGAAGAGCAAGTAACTTGGCCGGTAGGAGACTGGTTGCGCCAAGCACGCCAGCTCATGGATGACCCACTCTTGGGGTTGCTCCGGAGCAGTCAACAGGATTTAGTCATGGAAGAATCCTGGGAAGGTGGCTGGAATTCTCCCCAAAACAACGCCCAGCAGCGGGAGATCGGGTTGCCGGGTGGGGGTGTGGCGGCAGCACAGGAGGTGCGAACCGATCGGTCGGCGGAGCATTCGCATCGGGGCGGGGAAGGAACATCAAACGCCCGCACTCTGGTGGCATTGGGGCAGCAGCTTTACTCGGCTCTATTTCAGGGGAGTATTCTCGATCGCCTCAGCCGATCACAGGCGATCGCCCACAACCAAGACAGTGTGCTACGCTTGCGTTTGGGTCTCAAAGATGCCCTCCTGCCGCGTCTCCCCTGGGAAGTCCTCCACGAAGACAGCCGCCCGATCGCTACTGGCAAAGATGTGGTATTTTCCCGCTACCAACCCACATTAGCTCCGATATCTCTGCCCGAACCGATCGGTCGGCGAACCGATCGGTCGGCGAAGCATAGCATACATCCTGGTGGCACCCTCAAAATTTTAATGGTATTGGCCGCCCCCACAGACCAAGAAAACCTCGCCCTCAAAAGAGAAGCCTACCAGCTCAGCCAACAGCTATCTCAACTATCCCCCAATGGCGAATCGGTCTCAATGGAGCTGGAAATCCTCGAACAGCCAGACCGAGAAAGCCTTACCCTCGCCTTAGAACAAAACCAATACCAAGTCTTCCACTACGCTGGTCACAGCGACTTGGGTGCTACTGGCGGTGAACTCTATTTGGTCAATAACAAAACTGGCTTGACCGAAACCCTCAGCGGCGACGACTTAGCCGGTTTGCTAGTTAACAACGGGATTCGTCTGGCCTTATTCAATTCCTGCCGCAGTTCCTATAGCGCCACTTCCGACCTCTCCGACCCTGCAGGCGGACGCAACCTGGCGGAAGTCCTGGTGAAAAGAGGCATTCCCGGCGTCCTGGCGATGGCCGAGCGCATCCCCGATGAGGTGGCTCTCAACCTGACCAAATTATTTTACAACAACCTCAAGCAAGGATATCCCGTGGATTTGAGTCTGAACCGAGCTAGGCAGGGTCTGATTTCCACCTACGGTTCTGACCAACTTTATTGGGCTCTCCCGGTTCTCTATTTACACCAGGAGTTTGATGGTTATCTCAGTGGTGATGAAACCACCACCACCCCACCCCACCAGGATATATATCCCCCAGCGGCCACTCGGAGACGGGGCAACGGAGAGAAGCTGCTGGGATTGAGCGAACAGCGTCAGGTGTCGCATCAGCATCTTGCCCCCATTTCTTCTTCGCGACTGCCATCCCTCAACTCCCTCGGCGAATCGGACACCTGGGAAGACCCAGACATGGAATCGGATTTTGATGATGACTTTTATGGCGATGAAGCTGACGATCGTCTGTTTGACAGCCCTTTAGACGAAGATAGCGATGATGAAGCCCTGGTAAAGGATATTTTTAGCACCCTGAAACCGGGTAGAGGCGATTTTTCCTCCACTGTAGCCCACGGTGAGGAGTTCGACGGCGGCGAAGATGATGCCGAGGATGTGATTGCCGATATTTTCCAAACTCTCCGTCCCTCCCCCAATTCCCCAAGCAAAACCCAGCGTGAGGAGTTCGACGGCGGCGAACCGATCGGTCTGCGAAGCATAGATGATGCTGCGGATGTGATTGCCGATATTTTCCAAACTCTCCGTCCCTCCCCCAATTCCCCCAAATCCAAATCAGAGCTGGTAAAAGCCACCCCCCAGAGGGGACAGGGAGACGGGGTGACGGGGAGACGGGGTGACGGGGTGACGGGGACGATTCCCCTAGTCCAGAAGTCCCCCCGTCCCCTGGTCCAGAAGTCCCCCAGTCGTTCCAACCTGGCTCGTCCCACCTGGCGTCTGTGGTTGGGAAGTTCCTTCGTGGGTTTGCTGGCAGTAGTTATGCTAGGTATGGGGTTATGGATACAGCGGTGGAAGACTCCCCAACCAGAGGTAAATCTGGCTCAGGCTCGCCTTACCCCAGCAGTGGAGTTTGCCCTGCAAAAGTTTCCGGGGCGGGATTTGGCAAATATTGTCTCGAAACCCACTGCGGAAGTGGCGGCGATCGCCATTCAAAAGTTTAGCACCGGCTCCATCAGCACCGGCGCCCGCGCCGTCAGCGCCTTGCTCGACCAAAATGCCCTTATAGAAGCCAAATCAGCCCTCGCCGCTGTAGATAACCGCAGGCGGGACGAACCGGCAATTAATTTTCTTTACGGTCGGTTGGCTTGGCAGTTCGTCCAAACCGGCAACCGAGACTATACCATCAACGATGCCCGCCGTTACTGGGAAGCCGCAGTGAAAGGCGAATTAGACTTCCCCTCATACTACAATGCTCTCGGCTTTGCTTACTACGCCGAAGGCGATTTCATCCGCGCCTACAATGAGTGGATGAAGACAGTTTCCCTCCTGGAAACTACCGATCCTGAAAGTCGCGATTTCCTCACGGCTTCCGCTGGCTTAGCGTTGGTGATGGTGAAATCTGCGCATTCGCTCCCCAGAGTGGAACAGGAGAGCTTACTCAGTAAAGCCATCAAGCAGCGGAAAATGGTAATGACTCTCGACCCAGTAAATTTTGAACCCACAACCCTGAGCAAAAACTGGATGTGGTCGGAACCAGTGATTAATGACTGGAAAAAACTGCTGCAACTGGAAGATAAAAAGTAGTTCCCCGGACTTCTGGACCAGGGGACGGGGGGGACAATTGATAATTGATAATTGATAATTGATAATTGATAATTGATAATTGATAATTGTCAATTGTCAATTATCTCCCCATCTCCCCGTCTCCCCGTCTCCCCGTCTCCCCGTCCCCCCGTCTCCCCGTCCCCCAAAAAGGGAGAGAGGGGTTAGGGGTTAGGGTATTTTGTTGATCACCAGTCAATCCTGCTCGTCGAGCCACCGTGACATCAGGAAGGCTCCAGCGGCACAACTCAGGGCGACGCCAGCGAATAACCACTCGCTTGACTGCCCATCCCCCCCTGTCAAAGGTGAGGATAGAGTCTTGGTGTTCATTGATTCCGCATCCCCGGAGTTGACCACATCTGCTAGCTCGGAACTCTGGGTTGGGGACAAATCCACCGCTTTGGAAAAATCTGGGTCCCAAAGCAACCAGGCGGCCAGACCACCGGCGACTATACCTGTGAGCCACACCCCCAACCAGCACCAAGTACCGTATCTTTCTAACCACCAGAGGATTTGGGTTAAAGAGGGTAAATATCGCGTCAGTAGTGCTTGGTGCCGCTCTGACAAAGACTCGATCGCCCCCCCTTGTGCCACCCGAAACCCTAATGGCTTCGCATCAGCATCGCCGCTAGGCGTCGCTTCCCCATCGGTGTGGCGGCGCAAAGCTAGCAATCTTTCTACTTGCCGCTCTTGTGGTGGGGTCAAATTCAGTAAAGGCAAAGGCTGGCGGGTTAGCGGTTGCCACATTCCCTCCTGAGAGCTAGGGAGCAAGGCTTGCAACCGCCGAAAATGTCGCACCTCCGTCAATCTGTCACTACTTGGCCACATCTGGTCGGTTCGGAAGTGGCGAGCCGGGAGGGGAGGTCTGCGGCTCCCTGGACGCCATGAATTTGATCCTGAATTTTCTCCGCTCAAGAGTCCTCACCTCAGAATGGTCATTAGTTATTAGTCCTTGGTCATTTGTCCTTGGTCATTTGTTTTTGTCCATTATTCAAATGAATAATTATATTTGCCATAAGTTTTCTGGTTTTCTTCAAGTGAATAACAACAAAGGACAACTGACAAGTGACAAGGGACAAGTGACAAGGGACAAAGGACAAGCCCTAAGCCTTGGTGGAGCCGTGCCGCTCTAGGGCGAGCTGAATCAACCGGTGAACTAATTCGGCAAAGGGGATGCCGCTGGCTGCCCACAGTTGGGGGTACATGCTCAAGGCGGTAAAGCCGGGAAGGGTGTTGATTTCGTTGATCAGGATTTCCCCGGTGGCTTCTACATAAAAGAAGTCTACTCTAGCGAGCCCCGCTCCATCAACTGCTTCTACGGCTTTGATTGCCATTTCTTGAATTTGCTGCACCACCTCGGGGCTAACTTTTGCGGGGATGTAGAGGTTGGCTTTGCCGTCGGTGTATTTGGTTTCGTAGTCGTAAAATTCGCTTTGATAGGTGATTTCGCCCACAGTGGAGGCTTGGAGTTGGTCGTTACCCAATACGGCACATTCTAGTTCTCTGGCGACGACTCCGGCTTCGACGATTAAACGCCGATCGTAACCGGCTGCCATATCTAGCGCTTTTTCTAGCTCGGAGCGCGATCGGGCCTTGGATATCCCCACTGATGAGCCCAAGTTGGCCGGTTTGATAAAACAGGGATAGCCTACAGCCTCCTCGATCCGATCGCACAGTTTGGGAAACACGCAGGGATTAGACCACACATCCGATCGGCTCACCGCCACATATTTTACCTGCGCCAAACCCGCCTTGGCAAAAGCTGTTTTCATCGCCAGTTTATCCATCCCCACAGCGGACCCTAACACGCCGCTCCCCACAAATGGCACCTGCATCAATGACAGCAACCCCTGGATCGTGCCATCTTCCCCATTCGGTCCGTGAATGATAGGAAACCATACATCTACCGCCGCCGCCGCTGGTGGAAACTGCCACAGTCCCTCCCGGTTTGCCGCCGCATCTGGCACTGACAGGGGTTTGCCCTTTTCCAGCACTTCCTCTGATACCTCGGTACTTTGCCAAATCCCATCTTTTTGGACGTAAAATGGCACTACCTCATAATTCGCGCCATTCCCTTCACTGGTCAGCGCCCTTCGGATAGCTTGCGCCGAGATAATCGAAACCTCATGCTCTCCCGACCTGCCGCCAAACAAAAGTCCTACCCGCAACTTGCTCATTAAATTATTCCTTTAGCAGCGTTTATCCCAGATTAGGTTATCCCAATTTTGCCTAATCATGCTACATGCTCTTTCTCTCCAGCCTCGCGTTTAAAAGAGGGGAAAATATCTTGACAAGGCTTGCTATTTGTGCGATTATTTTAGATAATGGGAATATTGACAATTTTAAAATTTTTGTCAATATTCCCATTATCTAAAATATACTCTATATCCCTCAACTTGTCAACCGTTTGGGCAAATTTCTTTGGTGCCGCCAAAAATTTGGGTGCGAGAAAGGGAGTTGCTGAGACTCACCGAGACTTGGTGAACAAACCCGGTTTCCACCTCGGGACAAGTGACATGTTACCTGTTACCAGGGACAAAAATTACTATCATTATAATTGAAGATTATCACGCTGTCAGCGGGGTAATTGAGAGAAAATCACGCTAGAGATGTCAAATTAAGATTTTCTCCACCGCCTGAAAACTACATATTATTTAAGTTTCATCCGCCGAATCGCGCATTTACATTATCAGGGTGCGTTGTCGAGGCGGTTTATTTCCTGTGGGCGCGATCGGTTGGCAGCAACTAATGAAAGAGATGAGCGCGGGAGTGCAGGAAATGAAGAAACTTCCCTTGGGGATGTTATGGTTGGGGGGGATGTTGTGGTTGGCAGGATCTGGCAGCGCATGGGGCATAGGGCTGTCAAAACAAATCCAGTGGCTAGAGCCCCCGCTTAGCCTCCAGAAGACCCAAACCCATAGGTCGGCCAAGCATTCAGACCAGGTGAGGCAAATTGCTCTGGAGTCTCCAGGCAGGACCCTAGGGGAAACGAAACATCTGGGTGTTACCATCGTGGCGGCGAAGGAGGAGGAGTCAGGTAAAGCACCCAACGACTTGAAGCCATTCGGGGAAATTACCCAGAATGCGGAAAAACTCGAAGGCTTGTTTACCATCTACCGCCAGACGGAGACAGGGAAAATTTACCTAGAAATTCAGCCAGAGCAACTGAACAAAAATTTTTTCTGTACCGCCACATTAGCATCGGGGTTGGGAGAGTTAGGCATCTACCGAGGTTGGCCCCTGCAAGATTTTGCCTTCCAGTGGCGGCGAGTGAGCAACAAAGTCCAGCTAGTAGTGCCGAACTTCAATTTTAGACCGGAACCGGGAGACCCCCAGAGAACAGCGGTGGCTGAGTCATTCAGTGATTCGGTGCTGTCTGTGATGAAAATCGAAAGTATTCACCCAGAGCGGAACAGTCTATTAATCGATATCACCGATTTGCTGCTGGGGGATATGGCGGGACTAACACAGGCATTTCCGAGGGTATTAGGTGAGGCTTATCGCATGGACTCAGAAGCGTCGTATATTGGCGAAGCCAAAGCCTTTGCGGCGAATCTGGAACTGGAAACAGTGCATAATTTTTCCCAAAATGGCAATTCTAGATCGACCCCACAAACTCTGGCGGATAGCCGTGCTTTCAGTTTGAAAGTGCGCTATAGTTTTTCAGAATTGCCGGAAAACAATGGTTATCGGCCCCGGTTGGCAGACTCGCGAGTGGGCTATTTCGTCACTGCTTACCAAAACCCCTCAGATTTAAGCCGTGCCGAGCCATTCGTCCGCTATATCCGGCGGTGGCATTTGGAAAAACAGGACCCAAACGCACCGTTATCGCCGCCAAAACAGCCGATCGTCTTTTGGATAGAAAATACTGTGCCCTTGGAATACCGGGAAGCCATCCGCGAAGGGGTGCTGATGTGGAATAAGGCGTTTGAAAAAGCCGGATTTATTAATGCCTTGGAAGTGCGGCAAATGCCAGACAATGCCGCATGGGACCCGGAGGATGTGAACTATAACACGATTCGCTGGTTTAACGCCTTGGAGTCGGGGCTGATTGCGCTCGGTCCGAGTCGGGCTAATCCTGTGACTGGAGAAATCTTAGACGCGGATATCATTATTAATGCTAATGCCTTGCGGGACATTCGCCAACAGTACCAGAAGTTGGGGGGAGAATTGGCGGGGACAACGCCGCCTTGGTGTTTTGAAGATATGGCACTAGACTCGATTGATGAGGGTCTGCTGTTGATGGCCAAGGAAAACGAGCGGTGGGGAAAACTGCTGCAGTCCTGGGAACAGGAGGCGGAGTCTGAGGTTTGTTTAGGTATGGAAGGTGTCGCCCAGGCGGCTTTTGGGTCGCTGTTTTTGGGGGTGAACCAACAGCTAGAAGGGGCGAATATGGAAGTTTATATCCACCAGTTCCTGCGGGCTTTGGTGGCGCATGAGGTGGGTCATGCTTTGGGTTTACGGCACAATTTTCGGGGCAGTACGATGTTGATGCCTGAAGATTTGCACAATATTGCGATGACGCGCAATTTGGGGCTGGTGGGGTCGATTATGGATTATGTCCCGGTGAATTTGGCTCCACCCGGTAGTCCCCAAGGGGATTATTTTCCGGTGACTGTAGGTGAGTATGATGTCTGGGCGATCGAATATGGATATAAACCCATAAATGCTGCCAGTCCTGAAGCTGAGCTACCAGAACTAGAAAAAATCGCCAGCCGCGCTGGTGAGAATAATTTGGGTTATGCTACGGATGAGGATAGCACTAATACTATCGACCCCACGGCAAAAGCATACGACCTCAGTGCTGACCCTCTACAATACTCGCTCTGGCAAATGGAAAATGCCCGTGCTGTGTGGGGGAAGCTGGACGCGAGGGAGTTGCCACCGTCTGAGGGTTATAGTGCTTTGCGCGATCGCTTCGATACCGCCTTCCGATATTACTTCAGCAACGCTAACAAAGCCAGCAACTATATCGGCGGTCAGCGGTTCAACCGCAACCACCCCACAGACCCGGGGGCGCGGTTGCCCTTTGAAGCCGTCCCCGTAGAAGAGCAGCGGCGAGCTTTAGCCTTATTGCACAATTATGTCTTTGCGGAGGGAGCTTTTAATTTTTCCCCGGAAATACTCAACCAACTGGCTCCATCCCGCTGGCGACATTGGGGTAGTGTTCCTGTACGTGGTGAGCTAGATTATCCCATATCCGATCGCATCTGTGAGGCACAAACCGCCATTTTGATATCCCTGCTCTCTTCCCGACGCTTACGGCGGCTGCAAGATGCCGAATTTAAAAACCCTCCCGGCTCAGTCCTCACCATCACGGAACTATTTGATAGCCTGCAAACCGGCATTTGGAGCGAAATATCGGCAAAAAACAATCCTGCCATCACAATTTCGCCCATGCGGCGATCGCTACAGCGCCAACACTTAAAAATCCTGATGAATCTGGTGTTGCAGGATGCCAAAAGCATGGACAATGCCACCAATTTCCTGGATTTTCTCATTGCCTTGCAAACCCTGAATGCTCCCGATGATGCCAGGGTTTTAGCGCGCCATCAACTGCGGGAAATGGCAACCACCATTGACCAAGCCTTGAAAAAGCGCGGCAATAAAATGGATGCTTTAACCCAGGCTCATTTGGAAGATAGCAAAGACCGCATCATCAAACTTTTAGATGTTGTTTAGTCATTAGTCATTTGTCCTTTGTCATTTGTATAGAACAAGGGACAAGGGACAAGCGACTAATGACAATTATATCCTTTCTCCCGTCAGGCTGAAAGCCCGCACATCGGTAATTTTCACCCGCACTAACTCACCTTTTAACTGATTAATATCACCATCGCAGAATGTCAGGCGGTTGCTGCGGGTGCGTCCCATGACTTGGGCGGGGTTTTTCGGGTTCTGGTCTTCCACTAGCACTTCTTCAACCCGGTGCAGATACCGCTGAGAACGAGCCGCCGCTGTCGTAGCTACTAAATGATTCAGCCGCTGCAAGCGATCGGCTTTCACATCCTCGCTCAACTGATTATCCCACAGGGCCGCCGGAGTCCCAGGACGGGGAGAATAAGCCGCAGTATTCAACTGGTCAAAACCGATATCTTCCACTAACCGCAGGGTATTTTGAAACTGCTCCTCAGTTTCTCCCGGAAAACCCACAATGGCATCCGCACTAATCGCCGCATCTGGCACATAAGTGCGAATTAAATCAATAATTCGGCGGTATTTTTCGTGAGTATATCCCCGCGCCATTGCCTTGAGCAGTTGATTATCCCCCGACTGGAAAGGGATATGAAAATGCTCGCAGACTTTCGGCAATTCCGCGCAAGCACGGATGAGACGTTCGGTGAAATAGCGGGGGTGACTGGTAGCAAAGCGGATGCGCTCCACCCCCGGCACATCGTGGATATAGTAGAGTAAATCAGTAAAAGTATGTAGGTGGGAGCCATCGGGTTTCGTTCCCGGCAAATCCCGACCATAAGCATCAATATTTTGACCCAAAAGGGTGATTTCTTTATATCCTTGCGCTGCCAGGATTTCGATTTCAGCGCGAATTGCCTCCGGCGTCCGAGATTGCTCTACCCCCCGCACGGAAGGCACCACGCAATAGGTGCAGCGTTCATTGCAACCATAAATCACGTTTACCCACGCCGTCACTTTACTATCGCGGCGGGGTTTGGTGATATCTTCCACGATGTGAATTGGTTCTGTGGCTACCACTTGGTTGCCATCGAATACCTGTTCTAGCAAGTCACGCAGGCGGTTGGCGTGTTGCGGACCCATGACCAAATCCAGCTCGGGCACCCGCCGCATCAGGGATTCGCCTTCCTGCTGCGCCACGCAACCAGCGACAACTAAAGTTAGCTCTGGGTGTTCCTGCTTCCGCTTGGCTTGCCTACCGAGGTAAGAATAGACTTTTTGCTCGGCGTTGTCGCGAATGGTGCAGGTGTTGTAAAGAATGAGGTCTGCATCGTTGGGGTCCTCGGAAAACTGGAATCCCATTTCTTCTAAGATGCCAGCCATGCGTTCCGAGTCGGCTTTGTTCATTTGGCAGCCGAAGGTGGTGATATGGTAGCGTTTGTCATTTGTCATTTGTCATTTGTCCTTGGTCATTTGACAAAAACTTCATAAATCTTTACACAAGGGATGAAATTTTTGCCTGCATCCTGACGAATCCTAGAGGGAAAGGCTAGCCTAGATATAATCGGCGCTCTCATCGGCGCCCCTAGCGTAACTATAGCAGCTATGGCAAAAGAACTGGCAATTGACACTCGGGGACTGACTAAGCAATTTGACCGACATATCGCTGTTAACGATGTGGACTTGCAGGTTGCTAGTGGTGAGGTTTATGGCTTGATCGGACCGAACGGCGCAGGCAAAACGACTCTGATCCGGATGCTGGCGACGGCGGAGGAACCAACCACGGGAGAGATTTACATTAATGGGGAGCTGCTGAAGCGGGATAGCACTAACCCGACTCTGAAGCGGCGTTTGGGATTTTTACCCGATGATTTTCCCCTGTACGATGATTTGACGGTGTGGGATTATCTGGACTATTTCGCTCGTCTATATTATCTGCGTCAACCACGCCGCCGTCAACGCCTGTATGAGGTGCTGGAGTTGGTGCAACTGGGAAATAAGCGCAATAGCTTGATTTCTACTCTGTCTCGGGGGATGAAACAACGTCTGAGTTTAGCACGGACGATTATCCATGAGCCGATTTTGTTGCTACTAGATGAGCCGGTGTCGGGGTTAGACCCCCTGGCGCGGATGCAGTTCCGGGAGATTATCAAAATCTTGCGGGAAGCGGGGATGACGATTTTGATATCTTCCCACGTGCTGAGTGATTTGGCGGAACTTTGCACCTCGGTGGGGATTATGGAGTTGGGGTATCTGGTGGAAAGTTCGCCGCTGGCGGAATTGTACCAGCGGATGAGCCGCCAGCAAATTATTATGTCGGTTTTGGGCGATCGTGCCCCCCTAGAATCAGAACTCCGCCACCACCCCCAAGTAGAAGGTATCGAATATTTACCCAACAGCCAAAGTTTACGGGTGTATTTCTCTGGGACTCCCGAAGCCAGTGCGGACTTACTGCGCCATCTCGTCCAAACCGGTATCCCCCTGACAGAATTTCATTGCACCCAAGAAGACCTAGAAACAATTTTCCTCAAATTAGGGCACAAGCAAGCATCTTGATGCTTGGTCATTGGTCATTGGTCATTGGTCAGATGCCCTGTTATAATTGGGGATAAGTTTACCAAAATTTATCTCCGATCCGCCCCAAATCAAACCAATTAACTCAAAACTCATGCTACTCACATTAACGGACAGACTAGGGGACTGGAATCCCCAGCTATTTAGAGAGCTGAAAGGACGACTTAGTGGCCGGAAATTGCTGCTAGCTACTGCTACATCTGTGGTGGTGCAAGGATTACTCATCAGCGCTAATTCAAATTCCACCTGCACGAAATACGTAGATAGCATCGTCAGCCGCTGCGTGGAATATCATTGGGAAATCTACTGGCAGCCTTTATTTATGGCCGAAAGCATCATCCTGATGCTGCTTTTGTTTGCCGGTGGCGTTTATATGCTAGTGGCGGACATAGTGCGAGAACAAAATCGGGGCACTTTGAATTTTATTCGCCTCAGTCCCCGGTCTAGCCAAAGTATTTTGCTGGGGAAAATCCTGGGAGTTCCATTCTTGCTATACTGGGGGATAGCTCTGGCCTTGCCCCTGCAATGGGTAGCGGCAGTAGCAGCGGAAATAGATTTGGGATGGGTATTAAGCTGTGACCTCCTCGTGGCAGCGGCTGGTAGTTTCTTTTATCTGCTTTTCCTCCTCAATGCGTTGCTATTGCCAGCACCTTATCAAGCTATCGCCGCCAGCTTTGTGGGCTGTTGGGTGACTTCCCTATATACCGGGTTTCTCGTCTGGGGATTTGATTCTTTTTCGCGGCGCTACATTGGGGATAGTTACTGGAAATGGTTTTCGGTGAACGTCGGCCAAGACTTGATGCTGAAAACAATTTGGACTGGGATTACTTTCGGCGTTGCCTCCTACTGGACTTGGCAGGCATTAAATCGCCGGTTTCGCAATCCTTCTGCCACTCTATTAAGCAAGGGACAAAGTTATTGGTTAACCGCCAGCTTTCAAATCTGGTTGTTGGGATGGCTGTGGTCATTTTATGCCAAATTTATGGATTTGACAGAGCTAAATAAGTTTGCCGTCATGTTGCCAGTCTCTATAGTCAATTTGGCATTTTTGCTGATTATAGTGGGAGCAATTACGCCGCACCGGCAAATTTTAGTAGATTGGGCGCGGTACTTAGAAGCCAGCTTGCCCACGGCTAAAGGCCAGAAAATGCAGGATTTAGTCTGGGGGGAAAAAAGCCCGATCGGATGGGCAGTTACCATTAATCTTACTATCACTAGCGCCATCTGGCTGCCTTGGCTGGTGGCGCAAGTAGGTGTGGTCAGTGGTGGCAAAGTTTTAGCGGGAATGGTTTTGAGTGCCAATTTAATCTGGATGTATGCGCTGTTAGTGCAGTTATTTACCCTGGGCACAAACAAATTCGTGACAATCCGCACTGGTGTGGCTTTGAGTGCAGTTATCGGCTTGCCTTCCGTACTATTCAGTGTTTTAGAAGTTAAAAACGCAACTTTGTGGATGTTTGCGGTATTTGGCAGTTGCTGGCAGTTTCTCCCAGAAGCATCCGTCACCAGTATTTTCTTCAGCTTGCTGGGTCAAATCGTCACCATGATTATGCTGGACTGGCAGCTCAGACAGCAGCTCAATGAGTTGGGGGCATCTACATCTAAAGAATTGCTGGCAGATGTCAAAGGATAAGAAAAAAGGGACAACTAGGGTGGGCAATGCCCACGAACCAGTAACCCCTCACCCTAAATCCCTCGACCAAAATGGGAGAGGGACTTTGCCCAACTCCCTCTTGGCAGCGTTCAACCCTAGAAAAGGACAAAATAGATGAACTTACCTTGGCTAAACAAACTTACTGACTGGAACCCACAGCTATTCCGGGAAATTAAAGGGCGGTGCAAACCCCGGAATATGGGAATTGCAGCGGGTCTCTCTTTATTTGGGCAATTGCTGTTGATGATGTCCCTTTATCAGCGGCTGCCCTTCACGAAAGTTAACGATTCGTTAGAGATTTGGAGTAAATATTGCACGGGGATAAACCCCAATGATCCTAAATCTTACTACCGCTACAATACCCAACCCTGTCTCATTGATGGGTCAGGCAATTTCATCGTTAACTGGGATTTGTGGTGGTACGATATGTTTCTCTGGCTCAGCTTTAGCAGCTTGGTGGTGATGCTGGGGGTGGGCACTTATATGCTCATCAATGACTTGGCGAATGAGGAACGACGGGGCACGTTGAATTTCCTCCGCCTCACTCCCCAGTCTAGCCAGAGTATTTTACTGGGCAAAATGCTGGGAGTGCCGGTGTTGGTATATTTAGCAGCATTGATGGCGGCGCCGCTGCATTTTTGGGCAGGGTTGGAAGCTGGGATGAGTCTGAGTCGGATACTGATGTATGATGGTGCTGTGGTAGCTTGCGGCATTTTCTTCTTCAGTGGGGCGATGCTGTTTGGTTTGCTGAGTTCTTGGATGGGAGGGTTTCAGGCTTGGCTGGGCAGCGGCTTGGTGCTGAGTTGGCTATGGATGTGTGGGATGAAGGTAGATTCGGGTTTGATTGAAAATAATGCCTCTGACATCATCAATTTGTTCAATCCCTGGTTTATTCTGCCTTATATGATTTCACCAATCCAAGATGAACTGCCCCAGCATTTGTGGGTAGTTTCGGATTATTTCCGGGGTGGCGATGCTATAGACTGGGAGTGGTTTTATTTGCCGATCGGTGCCTCATTTGTGGCTTTGGTGATGCTGATGGGGTTGAATTTTGCCATGTGGACTTACTGGATGTGGCATGGTTTAAACCGTCGCTTCCCCAACCCTGGCGCTACTTGGCTGAGTAAGAGCAAAAGTTATGTTTTGGTGGCGAGCTTTGAACTGCTGCTCTTGGGTTGTGGGATGCAAACTGAGGCTTATTGGGAGGATAATTTTAATTGGGTGCTGGTATCCAATTTGTTGGTGTTTTTGGGGACGATCGCCTCGATTTCCCCCCAGCGACAAACCCTCATCGATTGGGCTCGCTACCGCCACACTGCCCGCGAGCAAAAATCTAAAGGCTTGTGGGGGGATTTAATCTGGGGAGAAAAAAGCCCCGCTCCTGTAGCCATCTTGCTCAATCTCCTAGGATTAGCAGCCATCTTATCCGTCTGGCTCGTCTTATTTTACTCCACAGACAAATACATCATTGAGCGTTTAGTTGGCCTCATCACCACTGCCACTATTATCGCTATCTACGCCGTCATCGCACAGCTCATACTATTGAGCAAAATCAAACACGCTGCTATCTGGGCAACAGCAGTTATTGGCTCTTCCGCCTTCCTCATGCCATTTATTTTGATGATTCTCTCCCTAGAAGCACACAACCAACCATTATTGTGGCTGTTTACTGGCTTTTCTTGGCTGGGCATAGAACATATTACCTCTATCACCAACCTATTGTTAGCCTTCACGGCACAAATCACAATTCTCGGCGGCTTGAGTTGGAAGTTACGCCAGCAACTTAACCAAGCTGGCGAATCTGCTACCAAAGCTCTGTTGGCAAGTCAACGATAACCAATCAATGCTGGTTTCCCCGGAATCTACCGAGAAACCAGCTCCTATTACATCCCTCACAATTAAGGGTAAAACATCTATGCAACTTTCACTAGACATAATCAGCGACTGGAATCCCCAGATCTTCCGAGAACTGAAAGGGCGCATTAAAAACCAGAGTCTGGCCATAGTTGCTGGTATTTCCCTCCTTGGTCAGCTCCTATTGTTGATTACTTTAGCCAGTCAACTACCTGGTAATGGATATTCTTACCGGAATAAATACTGCTTGGGATACTCAGATTCCTCCTGCATCCAAGATGCTAGCGGTCAATATCTGATTAACTGGCAGCTCTGGTGGTTGGACTGCTTCCTGTGGCTCAGTATGGCAGGAGTTTTGGCGCTCCTAGTGGCGGGCACTTATATGCTGGTGAGGGACTTAACCAATGAAGAAGGGCGAGGTACATTAAACTTTCTGCGCCTGACTCCCCAACCTAGCCATACTATCTTACTGGGTAAAATGCTGGGAGTGCCAGTGCTGTTGTATTTAGCAGCAGTGGTGGCGGCTCCCTTGCACTTTTGGGCTGGAGTACAAGCTGGAATTCCCCCCATCAATATTTTGGCTTTCGATAGCGTCCTTTTGGCGGGGTGCTTTTGCTGCTACAGTGCGGTGATGTTGTTCGCGATCGCCGTCAAATCGAGCGGGATGCTCCCTTGGTTAGCTAGCGGTGGATTATTCATATTCTTGGCCATAACTTTGAACAAACTATGGGACAACTCAGGGGTGGTATTTAATAATGTCACGGACTGGGTAAATCTATTTAACCCCTGCTCTTTGCTACCCTATTTATTCGACCCCACGGGCAATTTATCGAAAGCGTTCTGGTACTTTGGGAACAACCATTTACACTTCCAGTGGTATTACATCCCCGTAGGTGCTTCCGGTTTAGGATTTTGTACCTTGATGGTGCTTAATTTCAGTCTGTGGAGTTACTGGATGTGGCAAGGCTTAAACCGCCGCTTCCCCAATCCTAGCGCTAGTTGGCTGAGCAAACGCCAGAGTTATACTCTAGTCGCCTGTTTTGAGGGTATGGCTCTGGGGTTTGCCCTCCAAGAAAAACCAAACTGGTATTCTGGTGATTCTTTTCTCGACTCTTTTAGCTATAATTTAGCCACGCTAGTGGTCATCAATATCCTCTTAGGCTTATGTTTGATAGTCGCACTTTCTCCCCAACGCCAATCTCTCATCGATTGGGCGCGCTACCGTCATATGGAGGGGGGAGCTAAAGGTTTATGGCAAGATTTGGTTTTGGCGGAAAAAAGCCCTGCTCCTGTGGCCATCTTCCTCAACTTTTTGGGGATATCATTGTTGTTAGCCGCTTGGATTCTCTTGTGGCCAGCGGAAACTGATAGAATGGAAAATTTGGCTTTGGTGTGTTTAAACGCTGTGTTTGTTTCGATTTGGGCGGTAGTGGTGCAGATGATATTATTGCTCAAAGGCGCCAAACAAAATGTCTGGGCAACAGTCATAGTAGCTGCTGGGATTATCTTGCCACCGATAATTTTCTTTTTGTTATCGGGGGATTTTCCAAACAATACCTTCCCCTGGCTGTTTACAGTTTTTTCCTGGGCGGTAATAGACCATGCTGATTTATTTAGTATTTTGACCGCCATTATCGGTCAGCTCTCCATCTTGGCGGGATTGAGTTTCTCGCTACGTCGTCAGATACGTATGGCTGGGGAGTCGGCTTCTAAAGCATTGTTGGCCACTAAATAATATGCGGTGACAGTGTTAGTATTTGTTGGGTTTCGTGACTCAACCCAACCTACAAATCAGGGGATGTAGGGGCGATTCGCGAATCGCCCCTACATCTGGTTTAAATGAATAGTTTTGGTGCGGTGAGGATTTGGGCAACATTACTGCTGGGATAATTGCTAGAAGTGGGGCAAGTTTGCTTACCCCAATCGCATTTTTCTAGGTGTTTTTGCTGCCAGCTTAAAGGGATTTCTAGGAGGTCTCTGGCTCCGGTAAAACTTTGGCCAATAAACAGCAGCACGGCGATGCAGTTTAAAATAGTGTGGGCGAGACGCCAGCGGTGCGATCGGTCTTGATATATATCCGGGACGATCGCGAGGGAAAAAATCATCAGTAAGGCGGCGGCAATGCCATAATAGTAGTGGGAAACTTGCCATTCATAGGTACGGCGAAATACTCCTTCTTGGCACCCTAAAATTACTAAACCAGCCCCGGATAGGGTGGCAAAAATTACCCGCCAGAGCTTTGGTTTGGCTTGATAGAGAAAGATTAAGGAGGCAATGGTGGCGGCAAACATTAAAATGATGAAAGTAAATTGTAATGGTTTTTGGCTCCAAAGTTGATTTTTGATGATATTTTTAAAAATAATCGAGTAAGCGAGGGCAATTAAGGTGATTCCTACGACAGAACCGGTGAGCCATCGCCCAAATTTCACGTGTTCGCTGCCTACTAGGGAAGGAATTTTGCTTGTACCTCCATCCACAGTTTGCAAGCGACGTTGACGGGTCTGTAATGCCATATTGACGGCAATACCGATGAGGGGGAAGATGACAATCACGGCCATTGCTGGATGGATGAGAGCCATAAAGTCGATTAGCTGCATACCATACCTCTGGTGGGGATAAAAGTGGAGCGGGAAAGAACCCAGTTTTTATGATATTTGATGATTTGCTCTATCTGGTTAATTTCCGGGGTGTCACTACAGAGGCGAGGCTGAGGGGGACCTGTAGGTGGTGCAATTCCTGAATTGCCCCTAGGGGTGGGTGAAGGGTACTATAATGAGAAAAAGTGTAAAGTTTTGTAACAAGACGAGTTTATGATGGCTATGGATTTGGATGCAATTTCGGCGAAGTTGGAGAGCAGCAGTTCTCGCGATCGCCTATTGGCGCTAGCATCGTTACGGGATGTGGAGGCTGCTGCTGCTGTTCCTTTAATCAAAAAAGTGCTGAATGATGAGAATCTACAAGTGCGATCGATGGCAGTATTTGCCTTGGGACTGAAGCCGACGACAGAAAATTATGAGATTTTAGTCGAGTTGGTGGAAACGGACCCGGACTATGGCATCCGTTCCGCTGCGGCGGGGGCTCTGGGCTATTTGGAAGACCAGCGAGCCGTAGGGGTGTTAGTCCGAGCCTTATATGAGGATACAGATTGGCTGGTGCGGTTTAGCGCCGCTGCTTCCCTGGGCAATCTCAAGGACCCCCGCGCCACTAAAGTCCTCATCGAGGCTCTCGATAGTCCCGAAGTGGTCATCCAGCAGGCGGCGATCGCGGCTCTCGGCGAAATTCAAGCCACCGACGCTCTCCCCCATATCCTCCGTTTCGCCGACGCGGAAGACTGGTTAGTGCGTCAACGTCTCGCCGAATCTTTGGGCAACTTCTCAGATCAGAAAGCCATTTCTGCGCTCAAATACCTGGAAAAAGATAGCCATCCCCAAGTTGCCGCCGCTGCTACTTTTGGCCTGCAAAATTTGGCCCAAGCGGGATATCAAGTTTAAAAGGTTCGTAGTAGGGCTTTAGCCCACTCCGGAGTAATGTTAGACTTAGGGCTAAAGCCCTACTACGAACCTTGAGGGCTAAAGGAGGGTGCTACGAACTAGGGAGAATAGACACTTTGGGTGAGGCGTTCTGTAGCCCGATCGACCGACACAAACACCGTGTCACCAGGTTTAAACTCACCCCGAATAATCGCCTTAGCAATCGAAGTTTCTAAGTAACGCTGGATAGCGCGCTTGAGGGGGCGGGCACCGTAAACTGGATCATAACCGATATCCGCCAAAAAGTCCAGAGCTTCATCAGAAAGTTTCAGGGATAATTTTTGCTCAGCGAGCCGCTGTTCCAGACGCTGCACTTGCAGTTTGATAATTTGGCGCAATTCTGGTTTAATCAAACTGCGGAAAATGATAAATTCATCGATGCGGTTGAGAAACTCAGGACGGAAGCGATCGCGCATCGCCTCAATCACCCGCTGGCGCATTTCCTCATAACGGTCATCATCCCCAGCCACATCTAAAATATACTGTGACCCCACATTGCTGGTCATAATGATAATGGTGTTTTTAAAATCCACCGTGTGACCTTGGGAGTCAGTCAAACGGCCATCATCCAGAATTTGCAGCATAATATTGAACACATCACCGTGAGCTTTTTCGATTTCATCAAATAAAATCACGGCGTAGGGACGGCGGCGGATAGACTCGGTGAGTTGTCCCCCTTCATCATACCCCACATATCCCGGCGGCGCACCGATGAGACGGGAAACCGCGTGTTTTTCCATGTATTCCGACATATCGATGCGGACGATCGCCTCTTCCGTATCAAACAAATAAGAAGCCAAAGTTTTCGCCAATTCTGTTTTCCCCACCCCCGTCGGACCGAGAAAGATAAAAGAAGCGATGGGACGGTTGGGGTCAGCTAAACCCGCACGGGAGCGTTGAATAGCTTCCGCCACTGCTTGCACTGCTTCCTGTTGTCCGATGACCCGTTGATGCAGAGTATCTTCTAAATAGAGTAACTTCTCTTTTTCCGATTCTACCAGCTTGCTGATGGGAATACCAGTCCACTTAGAAATAATTTCGGCGATATCCGCTTCGATGACTTCTTCCCGCAGCATGGATTTACCGGTAGTTTGAATTTCGGCCAGGTTTTTTTCTGTGGCTTGCAGTTGACGCTGCAAGTCTGTCATTTTGCCATAACGTAATTCAGCAGCGCGGTTGAGGTCATAATTTCTTTCCGCCTGCTGAATTTGCAGGTTAACCTCATCAATAGTTTTCTTGACAGTACGGATTTTATCGATAACTTCTTTTTCTGCTTGCCATTGTGCATTGAGGCGGGATTGTTCTTCTTTGAGGTTGCCCAGCTCTTTTTCCAGCTTTTCCAGACGTTCGCGGGAGATGGGGTCGCCTTCTTTCTGCAAGGAAAGCCGCTCCATTTCTAACTGGAGGATTTTGCGATCGATTTCGTCTAACTCTTCTGGCTTAGAGGTAATTTCCATTTTCAGCTTAGCGGCGGCTTCATCTACCAGGTCGATGGCTTTGTCGGGGAGGAAGCGATCGCTAATGTACCGATTAGATAAAATTGCGGACGCCACCAGAGCGGTATCGGCGATTTTCACCCCATGATGCACCTCGTAGCGTTCCTTTAAACCGCGCAAAATGGAAATTGTATCCTCCACCGATGGTTCATCAATATAAACCGACTGAAACCGCCGCTCTAAAGCCGCATCTTTTTCTATATACTTGCGATACTCATCTAAAGTCGTGGCACCGATGCAGCGCAATTCCCCCCGTGCTAACATAGGTTTAAGCAAATTACCCGCATCCATTGCCCCTTGAGTCGCACCCGCACCTACCACGGTGTGAATTTCATCAATAAAGAGGATAATTTGTCCGGCGGAGTCCGTGACTTCTTTGAGAACCGCTTTCAGGCGTTCTTCAAATTCACCGCGATATTTTGCCCCCGCGATTAACGCCCCCATATCCAGAGCAATTACCCGCCGCTCTTGTAAAGATTCGGGTACATCTAGATTAATAATCCGTTGGGCAAGTCCTTCCACAATGGCGGTTTTACCCACCCCCGGTTCACCAATCAAAACGGGGTTATTTTTGGTGCGGCGCGAGAGAATTTGAATAGTGCGGCGCACTTCATCATCCCTACCGATTACTGGGTCTAGTTTACCTTGACGGGCGAGCTGTGTCAAGTCCCGCCCATACTTTTCTAGGGATTCATATTTGTTTTCTGGGTTTTGGTCGGTCACTTTTTGGCTGCCCCGTACTTGGTTAATGATATCTTTGAGTTTGGCTTCGCTGAGGCCAAATTCCTGAAAGAGGTTTTTGCCAAAGCGATCGTCCTTATTGTAGGCTAAAATTAGGTGTTCGGCAGAGATGTAATCGTCTGCATATTGCTGGCGGTAATTTTCGGCGTTGTCGAGTAAGAGGTCTAAACTGCGACCCAAATAGATAGAACTGCTGGGATTGGCGATTTTGGGCTGACGGCGGAGGAATTCTTCGGTACGATCGCGCAATCTTTGCACGCTCACCCCCGCTTTGCTAAAAATGCTCGTAGCAATCCCTTCCTGTTCTAACAGGGATTTCATCAAATGCTCGCTTTCGATTTGCTGGTGACTGTTTTCTTTGGCAATATCGGGAGTGCGGACAATGGCTTGCCAAGATTTTTCGGTAAACTTATTCGGGTCAGTAGGCTGCATAGATGTTCCTCCTCAACTAGGTAACAGTATATAGCAACTTGCCCCTAGATGAAATCATCCCCTGTTTCGACTGGGGCGAATTATCCGACCCAAATTAGGAGAGAAAACCGATTAATTATCCCCAGTCCGGGCTACTGCCCTCCTAACCGGGCAAAACTCAGAAAGGTTAGAGCCAGATAGCAATCCCATCTGGTATAATCTAATTTACCATCTTTAGCATGCCAGCGTCACCCAGAGATGGAGGCTGTGGTTGGGGGTCAGAGCCAACACCAGCCCCCGCGAAATTACCTCTTTGGGGGAGTTGATCAATTGCTGCAACCAAGGTAGTAATGGGTAAGGGTCTGGAACCCCGGCAGCAGAGACACCGACTTATAGGTTAAATGAAAAACTGCATTTGTTATTAGCAAAAAACCGGCACGGCTAGACAATAAAAAAGATGACAATTAACAGGGAAGTAGCAGTAAGATGAAAAAAGACTATCAACGTCCGACTAAGGCAAACATGAGTTTTTCTAGGCTTTCTGTTTCATGGCGGCAACTCGGCTCCCATTTGCTGACCTTGGTTTTGGGGGTGGTGCTGGCGTTTAGCAGCTTACGGGTGTTGTCTTCTCAGGCGGCCCCTACCCCTACCCTGACGCCAACTCTCCCCGAGGGGAATATGGTGGCGTTGCAGCCTAGTGCCACTGGTGGCAGTTTTGTCACGGCTGCAGTGGAGCGAGTGGGTGCGGCGGTGGTGCGGATAGATACGGAAAGAACCGTGAGCCGTCGCATGGATCCTTTGTTTGATGACCCGTTTTTCCGCCGCTTTTTTGGGGAAGACCAACTGCCCCAGTTTCCTCGAGAAGAGCGCCAGCGGGGTCAGGGTTCCGGTTTTATTGTCGATCGCGCCGGTTTCATCCTCACTAACGCTCACGTAGTTAGTGGCGCCGATAAGGTGACAGTGACACTGAAAGACGGACGCACCTTTGAAGGGGAAGTACGCGGTACTGACACGGTGACAGATTTAGCCGTGGTGAAAATCAACAGCCAGGGCCAAGATTTACCCGTAGCGCCTTTGGGAGATTCCGCGCAAGTGCGCGTGGGGGATTGGGCGATCGCCGTCGGCAACCCCTTCGGATTAGATAACACCGTCACCCTTGGCATCGTCAGCACCCTAGAACGCTCCTCCGCGCAAGCAGGCATTCCTGACAAGCGGTTAGACTTCATCCAAACCGACGCCGCCATCAACCCCGGTAACTCCGGCGGCCCATTGGTGAATGACGCCGGAGAAGTCATCGGTATCAACACCGCCATCCGCGCTGACGCTCGTGGCATCGGTTTTGCCATTCCCATTAATAAAGCCAAATCAGTAAAAGATGTCTTGTCTCGCGGTGGCCAAGTATCTCACCCTTATGTGGGTATCCAGATGATTACCCTCACTCCCGAACTGGCCAAAGAAAATAATAATGACCCCAATTCACCATTCTTAGTCGCCGAAGTTAACGGCGTTTTGGTGGTGCGCGTTATGCCCAACACTCCGGCGCAAGAAGCGGGAATTCGGCGGGGAGATGTCATAGTCCAGGTGGATGGTAAACCCGTCACCAGCGCCGATCAACTGCAAAATATCGTAGAAAACAGCGGCGTGGGCACCAGTCTCCGATTCAAAATTCAGCGTGGCCCTCGCGCTGTGGATTTGAACGTGCGCACAGCCCAGTTACAAGGTAATTCTTAATTGATTGAACTTACAGTGGGGAAGCAATTTCCCCACTGGGCTAATTTTTTGTCCACCTTAGTGAATACAACCTGTTAAAGTGCCTTCTCAAACTCTCTCAGTTCATTCTCTCTCGGTGCAACTATCGGACAATCCAGCCCAACTAGCCAAAACTGCCGCCGCACAGGCGGCAACTTATTTGCAGGAGGCGATTTCTCGCCAAGGTCGGGCGGCAGTGTTGCTGGCAACGGGTAACTCGCAAATTGAATTTTTACAGGCGTTGATTGGGTTAGATGGATTAGATTGGTCTCAGATTACTTGTTTCCATTTAGATGAATTTCTGGGCATTGAGGGGGAACATCCCGCTAGTTTCCGCCGCTATCTGCACGATCGGGTGGCAAGTCTCGTCCAACCAGGGGCATTTCACTATATCTGTGGCGATACATTGCAACCCTTGGACGAGTGCGATCGCTACACCCAACTTTTGCAAGCCCAACCCATTGATTTAGCCCTCCTCGGTTTAGGTAGCAACGGACATATCGCCTTTAACGAGCCATCTGTAGCCGATTTCCACGACCCCAAAACTGTAAAACTCGTCAAACTGGAAAATTCCACCCGCCTAGCCCAAATGAGTAGCCATCATTTTCCTGATTTGGCAGCCGTCCCCCTCTATGCTTTCACCCTCACCATCCCCGCCATTACTGCTGCTAAAAAAATCTTTTGTCTCGCTCCCGGGAAAAGCAAAGCCGAACCCGTGCGCGCTATGCTTACCGGAGCTGTGCGAACCAGTTTTCCCGCTTCTTTGCTCCGCACTCTCCCCCAGACTACTTTATTTTTAGACAAAGATGCAGCCAGCTTGATTTGAGATAAAATTAGATTCAGGACTTTGCTGCCTCCAGGTATAGAAGCGGAGCTGGCAGCACAGTTTCAGATTGTGGGATAAAAAAATACGGAGGCAAATTAATTGATGAATCCTGCCAGCGGGATGGAAACCACCCAACAGAAAACGCCGCACGAAATCCTGGGAGTCATTTTTGACATGGATGGCGTCCTCACGGATACGATCGAATTCCACTACCAAAGTTGGGAAAAATTAACTTTGGAAATGGGCATCCCCTTTAACCGGGAGGTGAATGATACTCTGCGGGGTTTGTCTCGCCGGGATTCTCTGATGCAGATTTTGGGCGACAGGTATTTACCAGAAGCAAAAATCGCGGAGATGCTGGAGCGGAAAAATCGCTACTATCTGGATTTTATCGCCGAGATGACTCCCGCTCATTTGCTCCCTGGGGTTGATGATTTGTTAAATGAACTCCGATCGGCGGGGATGAAAACCGCGATCGCCTCCGCCAGCCAAAACGTCCGCGCCGTGATTCCCCGTTTAGGCATCGCCGATCGCATTGATGTGGTTACCAATGTATATAAAGTCAAACGCTCTAAACCCGCTCCTGACGTATTTTTGCATGCCGCCGAGCAGTTAGGATTAAGCCCCAATCAATGTTTAGTCGTAGAAGACGCCGAAGCTGGAGTAGAAGCAGCTCTGGCGGCGGGGATGTGGGCATTAGGTTTAGGTCCAGTGGAGCGAGTCGGCGCCGCTCACATTGTCCTCCCCAGTTTGCAAGGTGTCAAGTGGGAGGATATTTTGGGGAAATTGCACACCGCCGTCTAGGTGGCGCCTTTTAGAGGTTATCCCACAGGACGCCTGAGACTAGCTAATGGCATAATAGGAAAAAATCGGAAAATCTCTCTGGGATAGATTTTGAGGAGGCAAAAGGGAAAAGTCTATGGTGAGAATCATCCTTGGCGCGATCGCTATTGCCGTCTTGACGATTATCGCTACTATTGCCCTCTCTCCAGCTATGGCTACCAGCACCGATATGGAATCATATCTCTGGACTCCCGCTGGGGTGGGCAGGCATGAAATCGTCTGTAAGCGGGTAATTATCCATCCCGAGGCGCGTCCCCTACCCCAGTCCTCTCACCAGCAACCAGTGCAAATTCGCTCTGCTATAGTTAGCGAGAATTATTGCGCTGGTATGCCCAAACCGGCATATTAATCATTCCAATCGGCAGCGATCGGGCGGCATCAATCGCACCAACTGACCGAAGGATTGCGGGTTAGTCCGCCCGCAATCCTAAAAATTTAAAATCCTGTCATCCTTGCCATTATTTATACTCACCTACTGAGAGCGATCGAACCAAATCAATTGTATTGTTTACTAACTCTGCCCCCCGTTGTTGACAAACGAACCCCCATAAGATGAGCATATGTGAGGTTAATTTCTTGAGCTAGTCGGGGCTTTGGGTGTCCGACTCGAGCAAGTCGGGGCGACGCGATCGGGTGCGATCGAGCTGCTGCTGGTAGCGCCAGCGGGCGATTTCCCGATGATTACCCGATAACAGCACATCCGGCACTTTCCAGTCGCGAAACTGAGCCGGACGGGTGTAATGGGGATAATCGAGCAAACCCGCCTCGAAACTCTCAGCCACCAAAGATTCCGCCTTACCCACAGTCCCTGGAAGCAGCCGCACCACACCATTAATCAACGTCAGAGCCGGGATTTCGCCACCAGTGAGGACGAAATCGCCCAAGGAGACTTCCCTTGTGACCAAGTGCATCACCCGCTCATCGACACCCTCATAATGACCGCAAATCATCACAAGCTGCTGGTAGTTGGCGGCGAGATGACGAAACAGGGGTTGCGTCATGCGCTCTCCTTGGGGGGTGAGATAAATTACCTCCCGAGGTTCGAGACAGGGGAGAGATTCCACCGCCGCAAAAATCGGCTCTGGCTTCATCACCATACCGACGCCGCCGCCATAAGGCTCATCATCAACGCGGCGGTGCTTGTCCGTGGCAAAATCCCGGGGATTGACCAGATGAACGGTGGCGATGTTTTTCGCCAAGGCTTTGCCGAGGAGGCCCGATTGGAGGGGCGTGGTGAAAAAATCGGGAAATAGGGTGAGTAAGTCAATGCGCACGGGAACAGAAACTACCTCCTGGATGTCAGCAAAAGTTTATTTGGGATTTTGGGCAGGGCTTTTCAGATATAAGATATAGGATATGTGAGAATTATCCGGCGGCAGTAGCCTCCTGGCATCCCCTGTCATTAGTCATCAGTCCGGCGAGTCCAAAGGTCATTGGTCCCGTAGCGCGGTTTACCGGACAAATGGCAAATGACTTTTGACAAATGACATGTTACCAAATGACCAATGACGAAGGATGGATGAATTGCCCCTGCCAACACCCAATATGTTTAAATAGTGATTCACGATAGATTTTAGCGAAAGGTGGCGCCCACCGGGTGGTGCGGCCTGCCCTCACCTTCAACCCCCCCCAGCGTCCCCCCAGGGCTACGCCGAGGGAGAGAGTGAGGGGTAATGCCTTTGGAACCCGTAGGGAATAACATTTATGCAGCAGTTATTAGAATCAATCTCCCTGAAACAGAAAATGCCGCAACTACTCAAAACCAAAACCACAGTCATGGTGATTGGTGGAGCAGAAGATAAATTACATGGCAAAGAAATCTTGCAATCGTTTTTTGCCCGATCGGGAGGTACGGAAGCTCAAATCGCGATCGTGCCCTGCGCTTCGCGAGAGCCAGCGGCGATGGGGACCCGCTACACGACGATTTTTGAGGAAATGGGGGCAAAGAAAATCGCGGTACTGGACATTAGAGACCGGTCTGAGGGGGAAGACCCGAAGTGGCAAGAGTATTTGGAAGAATGCACCGGTGTATTCCTTACGGGTGGAGACCAACTGCGGTTATGCGCCTTGGTCGCAGACACACCGCTGATGGAAAAGTTGCGGTTGAAGGTACGCGAAGGCAGCATCGTCCTGGCGGGAACCAGCGCCGGAGCGGCAGTGATGGGTCATCATATGATTGCTGGGGGGGGTAGCGGGGAGTCGCCGAACCGGTCTCTGGTGGATATGGCTACGGGTTTGGGGATTCTGCCAGAGGTGATTGTGGACCAGCATTTTCATAACCGCAATCGGATGGCGCGGTTGCTGTCGGCGATCGCCTCCCACCCAGACCGGATTGGCATTGGCATTGACGAAGATACCTGCGCCGTCTTTGAGGGAGATGGGGAGATTTTGGTCATTGGCAAAGGCACGGTGACAATTGTGGATCCGGGGCAAATGTCTTATACCAATAAAGCCTTAGTCGGACCGAGTGACCCTTTGAACTTGTATAACCTGCGCCTGCACATCCTCTGTCACGGCGATCGCTACAACTTGCACAAAGGAGCTGCCTTGCCCCCACCGCCACCCTTAGAGTCGTAAGGACTCATCATCGGACTCTGGGACTGGGGACAAATTGCCTGATTGCCTTGGTGGCGCTGGTTGGAGCCACCTGATTTCTTTAGTATCATTTATGCTTCGGCTCCATAGAGTCGAACTAAAATAAGTTGCCCTAGTTTGTTTCCTGTCCCCAGTTTCTTTAGCACACCAGCGGTGTAGGACGAAAATGTTCGCTATGAACAGTTATCCAAAGCAAAAACGATTGAAACTAGGTAAAGTGCCTGCATTGCTTCCAAGAAAGCATCACCCTCCAGTCCAGCTATGAAAATACTTAGAATACAGACATTACGGGGTCCTAACTATTGGAGCATTAAACGCCAAAACCTCATCCTGATGCGTCTGGATTTAGAGGACTTGGCAGAAAAGCCCACCAGTGACATTCCCGGCTTCTACCGAGGCATGACTCAAGTCTTGCCCAGTTTAATCGATCACTACTGCTCTCCAGGCTATCGCGGTGGCTTCCTAGAAAGGGTGCAGGAGGGGACGATGATGGGGCACGTGGTGGAACACGTGGCCCTGGAACTACAAGAACTCGCGGGGATGCCCGTGGGGTTCGGTCGCACCCGAGAAACCGCAACACCAGGGGTTTACCAGGTGGTGTTTGAATACTTGGATGAGCAAGCAGGCCGTTATGCTGCCAGAGCCGCTGTGCGCCTGTGCCGGAGTATTGTAGATACGGGGACTTATCCCCAGTCGGAGTTAGACCAAGACCTCAAAGACCTCAAGGAATTGTGGGCGGAAGCGTCCTTGGGACCGAGTACGGAGACTTTAATCAAAGAAGCTCAGTATCGCCAAATCCCTTGGTTTCATCTCAGCGCCCGATCGATGATTCAGCTCGGTTATGGCGTGCATCAGAAACGGCTGCAGGCATCCCTGACTGACCATACCAGCATTTTGGGGGTAGAACTAGCTTGTGACAAAGAAGGCACCAAAAAAATTCTCCGGGATGCTGGGGTGCCAGTACCGGTGGGCACAGTAATTCACTACCTGGATGAACTCGATGACGCGATCGCGGAGGTGGGGGGCTATCCGATCGTCGTGAAACCCCTGGACGGCAACCACGGACGTGGCATTACCATTAATATCACCGCCCGAGAAGAAGCTGAGGCGGCTTACGATCTGGCCAGCAATGCCTCTAAAACCAAATCCGTGATTATCGAACGCTACTACACCGGCAAAGACCACCGGCTTTTAGTCGTGAACGGTAATTTAGTCGCAGTGGCGGAGCGAGTGCCAGCTCACGTGGTGGGTAATGGCAAATCGACAATTCAAGAATTGATTGAGGAAACCAATAAAGACCCCCGCCGGGGTGTCGGTCACGATAACGTCCTGACGAAGATTACCGTTGACCGCAACAGTATTGGGCTGCTGGAGCGCCAGGGTTATACTCTCGATTCCGTGCCACATAGAGGTGTCACCTGCTATCTCAGAGCTACAGCTAACCTTAGCACTGGTGGCATCGCCATTGACCGCACCGAAGAAATCCACCCGGAAAATATCTGGCTGGCACAGCGGGTGGCGAAAATTATCGGGCTGGATATTTGTGGCATTGATATGGTAACGGCGGATATCCGCATCCCCCTGCGGGAAACCGGCGGGGCGATCGTGGAGGTGAACGCCGCCCCTGGTTTGCGGATGCACGTTTCCCCCAGCGTGGGATTGCCCCGGAACGTAGCCGCAGCGGTGATGGATATGCTCTTCCCCCCCGGTACACCTTCGCGCATCCCCATCCTCGCCGTCACTGGCACCAACGGCAAAACTACCACTACTCGCCTCATCGCTCACATCATTAAACAGACAAAGCGTACTGTAGGCTATACCACCACCGATGGCACTTACATCGGCGATTACATCGTGGAAAAAGGGGACAATACCGGCCCGCAAAGTGCCGAGCTAATTCTCAAAGACCCCACGGTGGAAGTAGCAGTGCTGGAAACTGCCCGGGGGGGTATTCTCCGCTCTGGGATGGCTTTCGATGCTTGCGATGTGGGGGTAGTGCTAAACGTGTCCGCCGACCATCTGGGGATCGGGGATATTGAGACGATCGAGCAAATGGCGCGAGTCAAGAGCGTATTAGCAGAAACCGTGATGTCCAGTGGCTACGCCGTCCTCAACGCCGATGACCCCCTGGTGGTGGCAATGGCAGAACGGGTGAAAGCTCACATCGCCTACTTTTCCATGAACCCCGATAATGATATCCTGCGCAGCCACATCCGCCAAGGTGGTCTCGGAGCCGTGTATGAAAATGGCTACCTGTCAATTCTCAATGGTGATTGGACTTTGCGCCTTGAAAAAGCGGAAAACGTGCCCCTGACGATGGGGGGACTGGCACCGTTTATGATTGCCAATGCTCTGGCAGCCAGTCTGGCGGCGTTTGCCCACGGGGTGGAAATTGAGGAACTGCGGGCCGGGTTGGCTACTTTCGTGGCTTCGAGTAAGCAAACTCCGGGGCGGATGAACCTGTTTGATTTGGGCGGATATCATGCTTTAATTGATTACGCTCATAATGCAGCGAGTTATCAGGCTCTGGGTGAATTTGTGCGGAACTGGCCAGGAGAGCGCATCGGTGTGGTGGGTGGACCGGGCGATCGGCGTGACGAAGATTTCGTTACCCTCGGCAAACTCTCAGCGGACATCTTCGATCGCATTATCGTCAAAGAAGATTACGACACCCGGGGGCGTCCTCGCGGCGATGCGGCCAAATACATCTGCCAAGGTATCGAGGCGGCTCAGAAAAAAGTTCCCTACGAGACCATCATCGATGAAAACACGGCCATCAATACCGCTCTCGATGAAGCCCCCCAGGGCAGCTTGGTAGTAATTTTACCTGAGAGCGTCAGCCCCACCCTCCGCTTAATTGAAGCCCGCAAACCCGTGGGTGAGGGCAGCGTACCTCCTAACGGAGCCAAACCGCCTGGTCAGACCGGAGGAGAACGGTCTGCGGAGTACAGCTCATCCGCTAGTTGAGGGATGGTCATTAGTCCTTTGTCACTTGTCCCAAGGCAGCTTGTCCGCAAGTCCGCTTGTATGACCAAACAAAGAACAAAGGACAAAGGACAAAGGACTCTTGGACTAATGACAAATGACAAATGACAAAGGACTCTTGGACTAATGACCAATTCTCTCCGCGCCGAACAACATCACCTCATCCGCCAATTGGCAGACTGCATTGAGTCGCTGTGGCACCGCTATTTAGACCTGTCTCCATACCCTCTGCCAGAAGATTTGGGCTATGTGGAGGGGCGTTTGGAGGGGGAAAGGGTGAAAATTGAAAATCGCTGCTATCAAACTCCCCAGTTTCGCAAACTGCATCTGGAACTGGCTCGGGTGGGAAATAGTTTGGATATTTTACACTGTGTGATGTTCCCCCGCTCTAATTATCCTTTGCCGGTGTTTGGCTCGGACTTGGTGGGAGGAAGGGGACAAATTGGGGCGGCGATCGCTGACCTCTCCCCCGTGAGCCCAGATGGCGCCTTACCTGCCAGTTACATCAAGGCTCTGGATGCTTTGCCCGAAGCTAACTTCTCCCAACCTCGGGAGTTACCCGCTTGGGGAGATATATTTTCCTCTTATTGCCTGTTTGTTCGTCCCAGTGGTGAGGCTGAAGAAGCTTTATTTTTATCCCGCGTCGATGCCTATATCACGATTCACTGTCAACAGGCGATCGTCACCTCCCCTGTCTCCCCAGAAGCCGCCGCCGAAATCATGGCCGGTCAGCAGAAATATTGCACCAAACAACGACAAAATGATAAAACTCGCCGCGTTCTAGAAAAAGCCTTTGGTGACGAATGGGCAGAATATTACATCACTAACGTCCTCTTTGACTTACCCCAATCCTAAACAATGGTTATTTGTCCTTTGTCCTTTGTCAAGTGGCAAGTCACAAGGGACAAGGGACAAATGACAAATGACCAATGACCAATGACCAACGATGGAAAATTCCCCTCAAGAAACCAACAATATCAGGCGCGCCCGGATATTTGTAGCCGGTAAAGTTCAAGGTGTATTCTACCGCGTTTCTACCCAAGAAGAAGCCCAACGGAAAGGCTTATCCGGTTGGGTGCGCAACCTCCCAGATGGCGGAGTCGAGGCGGTATTTGAAGGCACACCAGAAGCCGTAGAGGATATGATTAATTGGTGTCATATTGGCCCACGGGGCGCTAGAGTCCTTCGGGTAAAAGTCGAGTATGAAAAACCCCAAGGTTTGCACGGTTTTGAAATTAAATATACCGCTGATTAATTAATTACTAAAATTTTACCTCATTTAATCTCTATTCAGCGAATTTTTGAGAAATTTTGATAACAAAATCAGAATTATTCCGAAATGGTATTTATTTGTTATTAGATAGATGCTACCAAATATCAAATAACTAATTGATTTAGGATATTAGTGAGGATTTTACCGATCCAATTACCAGGAAAATCAGTAATAATTAATATTTGTAGGGGTAATTTATCAATTGCCCCTGCTGATGAGGGTAATTGCGTTACACAGGCCAGATGCCTGCTCCACAGTTATGGGTCACGAGTCTCCTAGAGATAAAGATAAAGATAAGACTGGGGAAGGACAGCAAGACGAGCTGATCCTGAATGACTATCATCCCGAACCGGATCAACAGTGGGCAGAACACCCACCGCAAGAGGAGCAGGTTTCTCGCTGGGATGGTACAACCAACGGCTATCCCCCCGTTTCCCAGGGGAAGTGGGGAGGAAGTTTCCTGAAGATGATGGACCAGGTGCCGCCGATGTTGAAGTGGGCGATCGTCCTGGTGTTGCCCGGGATGCTCGCGGTCGGGGGTTTGTCCCTCTATAATCAGTATGCTTCCCAACCAGAAGCAACCCCAGCCCCAACCATACCACCAGAAGCAATGCCAGTGAGTGCTTTGGGGCGTCTGGAACCCCAGGGAGAAACGATTACCATATCGGCTCCCAGTTCTATTCAAGGAGAGCGACTGGATGAACTGCTGGTAAAAGAGGGGGATAAACTGGTCAAAGACCAAGTAATCGCGATTTTGGATAGCCGCGATCGTCTCACCGCCGAACTCGCCGTGGCGCAACAGCAAGTGAAAATCGCTCAAGCTGGCTTGGCACAAGTGCAGTCGGGAGCCAAAGCTGGGGATATCGCCGCCCAACAAGCGGCAATATCCCGCCTCCAAGCACAGCTCCCCAGAGATGTAGCCGTTCAAGACGCCACCATATCTCGCCTGGATGCCCAACTGCGGGGGGATACCGCCGCCCAACAAGCTACCATTGACCGCCTGCAAGCGCAAGTGAATGGCGATATCGTCGCCCAACAAGCCACGATTGAGCGTCTCCAAGCGCAACTGCGGGGGGATATTGCAGCCCAACAAGCCACCATTGACCGCCTGCAAGCTCAACTAGAAAAAGAAACCTTAGCTCAACAAGCTACCGTTCTCCGCTTGGAGGCTCAATGGCAGGGAGATTTGGCGGCTCAGGAAGCGACGATCGCCCGGTTGACCGCAGATATGGAAAACGCACAAGAGGAGTATCGCCGCTACGAACAACTATATAAAGATGGAGCCGTGAGCGCTTCCTTGTTTGACAGCAAGGCTTTGGCAGCGGTGACAGCAAGGGAAAATCTCGCCGAGGCTCAAGTTAACCTCAGCAAAATTGATACTACCGGTCGCAAACAACTAGAGGAGGCAGAAGCCACTTTAGCCAGAATCGAAGCCACGGGCCGCAAGCAGGTGGAAGAGGCAAAAGTCACCCTAGAACGGATTCAAAGAACCGGAGTGGCGGTAGCTCGCGAAGCCGAAAGCACCCTGGCGAAACTGCAAACTACCGGTCGCGAGCAGCTACAGGAGGCGAGAGTGACTCTAGAGCGCATTCAGGGAACGGGGGTAGCGGTAGCTCGTGAAGCCGAAACCACTAGAGTGCGGGTTGAGGAAACCGGAGTGTTGCAAATTGAGGAGGCGCGAGCGGTTCTTGATAGTGTGGAGGAAGTGCGGAAAGTCGATGTGCAAGCGGCGCAAGCTGAGGTAGATAGAGCGATCGCTGCTGTAGCTCAAGCCCAAGTCAACCTAGACCAAGCCATAATTAAATCTCCTATGAATGGCCAAGTGATGAAAATTCATGCTCGCCCTGGGGAAGTAGTAGGCAATGAGGGGATTGTTGATATAGGTAACACCAATCAAATGTATGTAGTTGCCGAAATTTACGAAACTGATATTAGTCGCGTGCGCCTTGGTCAAACTGCCACCATCACCAGTGATGCTTTTGACGGGGAATTGCAGGGCACCATTGATTTAATTGGGTTGCAAGTGGGGAAAAAAGATATCCTAGACACCGACCCCGTGGCCGATGTGGACGTGCGGGTGGTGGAAGTGAAAATCCGCCTCAACGATGCTGATAGCCAGCGGGTTTCTGGATTGACTAATTTGCAAGTTCAGGTGAAAATTCAGCCCTAGTATGTTTGATAAAATCCCTCTAGCCTGGTTGCAACTGACCAGGGAAAAAATCCGATTAGTGGTAGCGGTGGCAGGAATTACCTTCGCCGATACTTTGATGTTTATGCAGTTAGGGTTTCAGGATGCCTTATTTGATAGCTCCACCCGGATGCACCAAAATCTGAATGGGGATTTGGTGTTAATCAGCCCTAAGTCAGAGGCTTTGATTGCCATGCAGACTTTTTCTTGGCGCCGATTATACCAAACTCTGGCAGTGCCGGGAGTGGAGTCGGTGAATCCCTTATATATGGGTTTAATTGGCTGGAAAAACCCAGAAACTAAGCGAGATAGACAAATCTTAGTTGTGGGATTTGACCCGAAACAATCGGTTTTTACCATGCCAGAAGTAGAAGCCAGCATCCCCAAGATTAAACTCCCAGATGTGGTAATATTTGACCGCAGCGCTCGCCCCGAGTTCGGTCCGGTTGCCCCTCAGATAGAAGCGGGCAAAACTGTCACTACCGAAGTGGGGGGAAGACGGGTTTATGTGAAAGGTTTGTTTAGCCTGGGTGCTTCTTTCGCCGCTGATGGTAACATTATTACCAGCGATTTAAATTTTCTGCGCATTTTCAACCGGAGGAAAAAGGGAGAAATTGATGCGGGTATTATTTACCTCAAGCCCGGTGCTGACAGAGAAAAAGTCTTGGCAGATATCAAGGCACTGCTCCCAGATGATGTCAAAGTCTTGACCAGAGAAGGATTTATCGAATTTGAAAAAACTTATTGGCGTGAAAGTACCGCCATTGGCTTTATCTTTGGCTTGGGCGTGGCAATGGGGTTTATTGTCGGGATTGTGATCGTGTATCAAATTATCTACACTGATGTGGCTGACCACTTATCAGAATATGCTACCCTGAAGGCGATGGGCTACAAAAATGCTTACTTTTATTTGGTGGTGTTTCAAGAGGCTTTCCTCCTGGCCATTTTGGGTTATCTGCCGGGGGTGCCAATTGTGATGGTGCTGTATAATTTAACCAAAAATGCTACGATGTTACCGGTAGCTATGACGGCTAGTAGGGCTCTCACAGTGCTGATATTGACCATAGTGATGTGCTTTATTTCGGGTTCTATTGCTGTGCGGAAGCTACAAGAGGCAGACCCAGCGGATATTTTTTAATTTGGTCATTTGTCCTTGGGTAGGGATTCTTTTGTCCTTGGTCATTTGTCCAAAGGTCATTTGTCCAAAGGTCCTTGGTCATTGGTCTGGTTTTTTCTTTGAACATTATATTCAGACTCAAGTAAAATTACATGAAGATGCAGCCGGTAATTAATGTGAAAAACCTGAGCCACTATTACGGTAAGGGGGACTTGAAAAAGCAAGTTTTGTTTGGAGTTAGTCTAGAAATATACTCTGGTGAAATTGTGCTGATGACGGGACCATCGGGGTCGGGTAAAACTACTTTGCTGACTCTGGTGGGGGCACTGCGTTCTGGTCAGGAAGGCAGCTTAAAGGTGTTGGGTAAGGAAATGTGTGGGGCTAGAGAAGATGATATGGTGGATGTGCGGCGGCATATTGGCTATATTTTTCAAGCACATAATTTGCTTAAGTCGCTGACGGCAATTCAAAATGTGCAAATGGCTCTGGAGTTGCACGATTATAGTAAACAAGAGAGGCGCGAGAAAGCGGCACAGATGTTGACGGCGGTGGGTTTGGCAAATCGGATGGATTATTACCCGGAGAATCTGTCGGGGGGGCAAAAGCAACGGGTGGCGATCGCTCGGGCTTTGGTGAGCAGTCCGAAAATCGTTCTGGCTGACGAACCTACCGCCGCTCTCGATAGTAAGTCGGGACAGGAGGTGGTGGAAATTATGCGCAAGTTGGCCAAAGACTTCGGATGTACGATTCTGTTAGTCACCCACGACGATCGCATCCTCCACGTAGCCGATCGGATTGTGCATATGGAAGATGGACGGTTGAGTGCTGACAAGACGCACCAAAAGGTCCCCGTCTCCACTGTCCCCCAGTCACGCCCAATCATTTCCTAATAGAATGTCACTACTTTTTCTGGGTGGTAAACACCCGCACCATGACAAACAGGGTTAACCCCAGATAACCCAAAACTACCATCAAATCGAGGAAATCACTATAACTGACTGTTGGGAAAATATCCATAAGCACAATGACAAATGACAAATGACAATTATCAACTATTCTGGCCGATGTATGATGAAAATTTATCATCACTAACTGCGGCGGCTTATGATATAACCCTTACCGGTTCCGGGAGGGGGTGGGCACAGTGTGGGGCAAAGGCATAGACTGTCCGGCGGCAGCGGGATGGGGTGGTGGGGACTGGGGATGCCTTGTGGCTCCGATCGGGGAAACGTGGGCACGGGGTTGGCAAACAGGCAAGAAAAAACTCTATATTTCTCGCGACTTTCCAATTATACTTGTACGAGTTGCGTTCGTAAAAAATCTTAATAAGATTGCCGACCCAAGCATGAACTCTGGAATAGACCTACAAGGAAGTGTTATCCAAATCCTCACGGGTTTGGGCATCCCGCCAGGAGCCGCCAAGGTAATTTGGATGCCCATGCCTATGCTGCTGATGCTGGCGGTGGCGACGGTAGCCGTTTTGGTATCGGTATGGCTGGAGCGGAAGATATCCGCTGCGGTGCAGCAGCGCATCGGTCCGGAATACGCGGGACCGTTCGGGGTGCTGCAACCGGCTGCAGATGGCTTGAAGCTGATTTTTAAAGAGGATATCGTGCCCGCGAAGGCAGACCCGTGGTTGTTTACCCTGGGTCCGATTTTGGTGGTGCTGCCGGTATTCGTATCTTACTTAATCGTGCCTTTTGGACAAAATCTGATTATCAGCGATGTGGGCGTGGCGATCTTTTTGTGGATTGCCTTGTCTAGCGTCCAGCCGATCGGGCTGCTGATGGCTGGTTATTCGTCCAACAACAAATACTCTCTACTGGGGGGTTTGCGGGCTGCTGCTCAGTCGATCAGTTATGAAATACCGATGGCTCTGGCGGTGCTGGCAGTGGTGATGATGTCCAACAGCCTTAGCACGATCGACATCGTAAACCAACAATCAAGCTACGGCATCCTGGGCTGGTATGTGTGGCGGCAACCGGTGGGGTTCCTGATTTTCTGGATTGCCGCTCTAGCGGAATGCGAGCGTCTCCCCTTTGACTTGCCAGAAGCCGAAGAAGAACTGGTGGCGGGCTACCAAACCGAATATGCGGGGATGAAATTCGGCTTGTTTTACGTGGGTTCCTACGTTAACCTCACCCTTTCGGCGCTGCTAGTGGCAGTTTTGTACTTCGGCGGCTGGGAATTCCCCATCCCCATTGAATGGTTTGCCGGTTGGTTCGGGGTAAGCGAGACAACTCCCTGGTTTCAGATTTTGGCGGGGGTTATTGGCATTACCATGACCCTGCTCAAAGCATACTTTTTCGTGTTTCTGGCGATTCTCCTGCGTTGGACTGTGCCCCGCGTCCGCATTGACCAACTGCTGAATCTGGGCTGGAAGTTTTTATTACCGGTGGGTTTGGTAAACCTGCTGCTGACTGCAGCGCTGAAAATTACCTTTCCCTTTGCTTTTGGCGGTTAGGAGTGTATAGCAGGCTGAAACCTAGATTTTGTTACTCATCACAAGCATTGTCAAATTATGCTGAAGTTCCTCAAACAAGTTAGCGACTACACCAAAGAAACGGTGCAGGCGGCGAAGTACATTGGTCAAGGTCTGTCGGTGACTTTCGACCACATGCGCCGCCGTCCGGTGACAGTGCAGTATCCTTACGAGAAGCTGATTCCTTCAGAAAGGTATCGGGGCCGGATTCACTTTGAATTCGACAAGTGCATCTCCTGCGAAGTCTGTGTGCGGGTTTGTCCGATCAATTTGCCGGTGGTGGACTGGGAGTTTGATAAGGAAACTAAGAAAAAGAAGCTGAAGCACTACAGTATTGATTTCGGGGTGTGCATTTTCTGCGCTAATTGCGTGGAATATTGCCCCACTAATTGCTTGTCAGCGACGGAAGAGTATGAGTTGGCGGCATACGATCGCCACGAGTTGAACTACGATAGCGTGGCGATGGGACGCCTGCCATACAAAGTCACTGATGACCCAATGGTCACACCGATGCGAGAACTGGCTTACTTGCCCAAAGGTGTGATCGACCCTCACGACCTCCCCGCTGATGCGCGTCGTGCGGGCAAGCGTCCAGAGGAAATTGCCGAGCAGTAGGGAGATGGGGGGACCAGGAGACGGGGGGACTAGGGGACTGGGGGGAGTGTGGGGAGTGTGGGGAGTGTGGGGAGTGTGGGGAGTGTGGGGAGTGTGGGGAGTGTGGGGAGTGTGGGGAGGGTGGGGAGTGTGGGGAGTGTGGGG